>Ga0307515_10000349_pt1 | contig 114163 bp, 92 predicted proteins | sample 17_EM_MG_FD_194513 | JGI IMG/M metagenome (GOLD analysis project Ga0307515, IMG submission 194513) | Populus trichocarpa ectomycorrhiza microbial communities from riparian zone in the Pacific Northwest, United States - 17_EM | ecosystem: Host-associated > Plants > Roots > Unclassified | place...
TTCAAATATGTACGGATACTGGCCGAAAAAGGAATAAATGCCGTAAAATGCCTGGCATCTAACGGACAGGCATGCGCTATCGGCACCGAAGATAAAGGGTTATTTCTGTCAGCAGATAAGGGCGTTAAGCAGTTTAACACCCCTATTATTTCATCCGGCAACATCCGCAAACTTGTATGGACGGATGCCAATACCCTATGGGCATGCACAGCCAATGGTGTAAGTATCATTAATTTTAGCAATAATTACAAAACCTACCGGGTAAGCCAGTTAAATACCAGCAATGGGTTGCCATCAGATAATGTTGCGGATGTAGTCCGCTACGGAAGCGATTATTATATAGCTACCGATCAGGGAATTGCTGTTACTCAAAATTTATGGCATACCAACCTGCCAAGGCCAATACTGATTGATGATGGTATACCGGGAAAACAAAAAAACTTTACGTATGGCCAGCCGGCTGTGTTTAATTGTGTTGCCCTATCGTACAAAAGCATGGGTAAAATACAATACAGGTTCAGGCTTAAGGACATTGATAAAAATTGGAGTACGGCTCCATCGGGCGAAAAACGGTTTGACCTGCTGCCGCCTGGCCAATATGAATTAGAAGCGGTGGTTGCCGATAGGTTTAACCAATTAAGCAAGCCACTTATGTTTCAATTTACCGTAATGCCGCTATGGTACCAGCAGCTTTGGTTACAGGCCATAGCCGTAATAGGCATTATCGTTTTGGCTTTTTTGCTGGTACGAAAATACTACCTGTCTATCATCGGATTACAAAAAAAGGACTATGAAAATGCGCTTGCCCTGCAACGCGAACGCCAGCGCATTAGCAGCGAGGTACATGATGATTTGGGGGCAAGTATATCGGGTATTAAGCTACAAACCGAAATGCTGAGCCGGAAGGTGACCGACCAACCGGTCTTCAAGGAAATAGATGCCATTCATGACGCTATTACCGACATATCTACCCAGGTGAGATTAATTATCTGGAGCCTCGACGTTGAAAACGATGAAGTAAGCAGCCTGGTAAATTTTATCCAGAAGCAAACCACTAAAATATTTGATTTATGCGACATTCAACTCCATGAAAATATTTCAGTTGGTGAAAGCACCATAGCCATTAGCGGCGAAAAACGACGACAAGTATACCTGCTGGTGAAAGAAGCCTTAAACAACATTATTAAACACTCCAACGCCCAAAACGCGTTCCTGGCAATTAGCCTTTACAAAGACCGGTTGCATATCAACATCCGGGATGATGGCAAAGGCTTTGTGCCCGATGTTCGTAAGCACGAAACTATGGGCATACGTAACATTTATGCACGCGCAAAAAGATTAAATGCCGATTTGAAAATTGACACAGCACCTGGCAAAGGCACCTCCATCAGCCTTAAGCTAAATCTATAAGTGGTGGCCATAATAGGTATTTTAAACAAGGATAATTTTAGGATATTAGCGTTTTACATTTACCACAAGCATGCTCCAGATAATTTTGTTAGAGGATAATTTACATTACCGGCGGGGGCTGGAACAAATTATTCATGATATGAGCGGCGTAAGCCTGATGGGGTCATACACCAATGCCGAAATTGTATTAAAAAAGATAACCGAACTTAAGCCGGATATCTTTATTGTTGATATAAACCTGGAGGGGATGTCGGGTATTGAATTCATAAGGCAGGCAAAACCCCTGATGCCCCAGGCTGAATTTTTGATGTGTACGATAAACGACGATAATACCCACATTTTTGAATCGCTTAAAAGCGGTGCCACCGGCTATATCTTAAAAGAATCATCGGCCAGCGAGATCAGGAATGCTATTACCGAAATAGCAGCGGGCGGATCGCCGATGAGTGCCTATATATCGCGTAAGGTAATTGCTTCGTTTAATGAAGCCCCGCCAAAACCGGCAGTGGCTACCGAAAACCTGACGGAACGGGAGGTAGAAGTACTCAACCACCTGGCGCGGGGGCTTCAATACAAAGAAATAGCCGACAAACTTGATATTAGCACAGGTACCGTTAAAAAACACATACGCAATACATACACCAAGCTGCAGGTACAAAACAAAGTGGAGGCCATAAACAAATTCCGCGCCATATAATATACCCCTTTTTCAGTATTGCAGGGCTTGGGGTTTAATACTAATTTAGCGCCATAAAGAAACTAAAGGGCCATGTTGAATAAACAACCCGATAGCTATTTATAAGCCTAAACCTTATCACTTTAATAAAATCAAGCCTGTAATAAAGGTTTGATTTTAAATATCAAACCTTCCTTTATCCCCGCAATAATTTCTTATCAATAAACTATTGTACTTATAGTTACTGGCCCGGTAAGTCCCGATGGTTGCAACCTGCTGTTTTCATTATAAGGGTTTACCACAGTCCATGTTTTTCTTTGATCGGCCTGCAGCTTGCTATCGCCAATCAGTCGGTTAACCCATGTATTCACCACTGTTACGTCAATGGTATTTACACCCGGTTTAATAGCTTTGGTAACATCCACCTGATAGGGGGCTGTCCAAACGCCACCTACATCTACCCCGTTTATCTTCACCTTGGCCATTGCTGTAACAGCGCCCAGGTTAAGTATTAAATGCTGACCATTTACAGGTTTAGAAGCTTTAAAGGTGTTATGATATACGGCATGTCCCGAAAAATATTTGATACTGTCTTCGGCCCTTTCAGTCCAGTCGGTAAGTTTATCAAAAACTACCGGTTTAGCAGGCCCCCATCTATTGCTGTCAAACTTAACCGTCCATGGCGTATTTAATTTAACCACATTTTTTCCTTCGGGAAAGTTAATATCAACATTAGGTTTGTTACCTGCTTTACTGTCTTTACGAAAAACAATGAAGGCACTTTGATTGGCCGATAGTTTAAGTGGCACCTCTGTAACGCTACCTGTTTGCTTAAATGAAGGCAAATCGCGGGCGGTTCCGGTTACCGCGTCCCATAGCTCGGGCTGTTTTCCATGAACCCTGAAGGTAGCATTTAAATCAATTTCTTTATTGGTTTGGTTTGATACAAAGTACACATCGCCATTATCCAGTTTGCGGTGGATGAACAAAGCTTCATCGGCTTTGTTAAATTTACAATCGGGTATAACCTTTACCAGGTCAAGCGCCTGCTGCATATCCAGCCCATTAATCACCAAGCCTTTGCCATAGGTATGTTTTGTTGTTTTTTCCCCGTCAATATCTCCCCAAAGTTCGGCAGCTATTTTTTTAACCTCGACATCTGCCGGGCCATAGTTTTGTAAACCAGGCGACCGTTTTGGTGCCGGCCCTAAAATAGTTAGCCCCTGCCCTACCAGTTCCTTTATTTTTTTGAGCAATTGCGGCCGCATGGTTTCCAGTTTAGGCAGCACCAAAATTTTGTAGGCCATACCTCCGGGCAATACCAGCTTACCATTTACTACCGTTGCCCGTTCATTTAATATCTCGGCATTAATGTAATCAAATGAATAACCCTTGGGCAGTTCAGGATCACGGATGCCCGTCATTTTAGGTGCATCTTCGCCAATAAAGTAGGCAACATCAGCTACGTATTTACCCTGGCGTAACATATAGCCACAGCGTTTAAGGTATTGGGTAAACATATCCATATCGTAAAACCAGGTGTTAAGGCGGTTAAACTCGTTGGAAAAACCTGCGTTAACGCCGGGCACCTTATCTTCATAGGGCTGCTCGATATAAACATGGAGTAAGGTATTGTTGATACCTTCGGTAAAAAAACGGTCGCCACGCTGTTTCATTACAGCCGGGTAGCGCGAATATGCGCCGCCACCACAGGTAAATGATTCGGCCGATACTTTATTTTTTCCATAAATATGCGCGCATGACGATGCGGCCCTGTTTTCGATATTTCCCAGGTCGCCCTCACTCCAAAACTCACCACCTACCTCGTCCGACTGGCCACCATACTGCAAAAACTCGCCAGGGAACCCCCAGTGACCGTAGTTCTCCAGCCAGGTAGTAAGGCCATTTTTGTGGCTAACATCCCTTAAACCTGCAACATATTGATAGGCAACCTCGTCGGCAATAAACCGGCGCATATCCCATAAAAACCTGTCAGACATATCCTGGCTGCCCACCACGTTACCGCTCATTACCGGGATGTAGGGAGTTGGATCGTACCCAAACGATGATTTAAATTTATCTGTTAAACCATCTGTCCAGTTTTGGCCGCCGGTTTCATAGCTATCTTCAACAGTTACCTTAAAACTCTTACGATCGGCAGCCGGTATGCGGCGCAGTATCTCGCCCAAGAAGGCGTTAAAATGTTCGGCAATGTGTTTTTTGCTCATTTTGTCGGTTTCAAAACCCCGGCCTTCCGGCGATGCGGGACCATTGGTTACCTGGGTAGGCGTCATCCCACTGCGCATAATTACCCAGTTACCGGCCGGAACGTTCCATTTTAAAGTACCATCGGCCGCAAGATATTTTGAAATGTCAATCACTTTTTGCGGGTCTATCACGTAACGTGCATCATCAACGGCGGGTTGCACCGGCCATTGATACTCTTTCCAGTAAGGGAAAGGTGTCTGGAACATTTTAGCCAGCGTTTTCTCGATATAATTTTCAACCACCGGCGATGCGGATAACTTCAATTCGGCAATAGCACTATGCTGGCTTTCGTTATTAAAAACAATTCTGAAGTTTTTGGCCGTAGTGGCCGGTATTGATACGCCTGCTGCTCCGTAGGGGCTGAAGCCCACGTTAAGTTCGCTATTACTCCTGTCAACCACAAAATGTTTAATGGTTTGGTAGTTGCCATTGATATCGGCCTGGATGTCGCCTTCAAAACGCATGGCGGTTTTAGCCGGGTAAATAGTTAGGCCACGCGCGGTAAATGAAGTGCCGGCCTTTATATCAACGGTAAACGTTTTATTGTCGGGAAGTTCAAGAACGGTATTTTCATTACCATCCATGATGTTGGTGATATTACCCACTGAAGGCTGAGCACTAATTACAGGCTTTAAATCACTAATTGTTAAATCATTATCCTGGGGTGCAGGATAGGCTAATAGCTTAACATCCTGGAACTGGTCGGCAGGTTTGCTCAATTTCTCATTAAAAAAGAAGGGCCCTTTTACCTGTTTCACCGATGATGTAAGATAGCGCATGGCCTGCTCGGGCTTAACCCATGGACCGCCAGACTGGCTCCATCCCGGGCCATTAAAAATCCCGATATCAATGCCGAGTTTTGTGGCGGTTTTTAACGCTGTATGCATAATATCCCACCACTCGGCCGAGAATAACTTCACTTTGCCATAGGGAGTTTCGGGGATACCAATATTGCCAATGAAGGCCCGGTTGATGCCTACCCGCTTCATTGATTCGAGGTCTTTGATAACACCCTGTTTCGAGATATTATCCGACATCCAATACCAATATATACTTGTTTGGATAGAGTCGGGCGGCATTTTAAACCCGGAGAGTAGTTTTTGCGAATAATTTTTTTGTTGCAGTTTTATCTGGGCAATACCGGGCAAATTGGTAACAAACAAAACAGCGAGGGTTAAAAATAACCTAAAAACGTTTTTATAGATATACTGCATGTAATGCGGATAAGTGATTTACGAGCTAAATAAGAATATTTAAATCCTGGCAAATGCACCGTTAACCGGCGTTATGAGTCAGGTTGAAATATCTTCGGTTTATATTCAGCTATTTTAAATCATTAAAATAAAACCGGCAACCTCCACTGTCTGCTTCGCCTATCCATTCTGTCAGCTAATATATTTTTGAGTTGCGCCAAACAAGGCTGTACCAATCACCGGCCGGTGCCTAAAACAAGATATCCTTAAACAGGCGAATCCCGGATGCTACCTACACCCGGGATTCGCCTGTTTCTCTTGTATGGTTACAAAGACAGATAAAATATATTATTTTATTGTAGCAATTGCCGGATAGACCAATAACGGTATTTCAACATGTTTAGCCAGCTGCTGCGTGTAACTACCTGAAAAAATCCTTTCTATAAAATTTTGATGCCGGTGCACTGTAGCTATCATATCAATTTGCCCGTTTTTGCATAACCAGTCAAGTCCCTGGTCTACGTCGGCGCTTTTTACATTTCTGTAGTATATTTTAGGGTAATTAATTTTGCCGGTTACTTCGCTTAAAAATTCAGTCACCTGCTTATCATCCAACCGGGTGTCCTTATCCGGACTGGTAATGTGGGCAATCAAAATTTCGGCGTTAAAATACCTGGCTATTTCGGCCACGGAATTTAACACATTAATATCTCCGGTCAGCATATCGGTAGTAAAAGCTATTTTTTTTACGGGTTTAAATTTAACACCAGGCGGTACTAACAGCACAGGGAATTTAGCATGATCAATTACCGACCGGGTGCTACTCCCCATAAACAGCCTGCTTAATTCGCCCGCACCCGACATCCCCATTACAACCAGCGATAAACGCTTTTCATCAACAATTCTATCAACTACATCAGCTACCAACCCCATGTGGCACGAATAATCAACATGAGGTTTAAAATTACCGGCGTTAGCAGCCAGTTCATGTGCCATCTCATTTTCCATTTCGCCGGCGGTTACGCTTAAGGCATCCATGGTGGCAGTTTCCAGGTGCGAATAATCGGAGGTTGCCCATGTATCCGGATTGACCGCCAGCGTTTGAACAGGTATTAATATAGCGTGACAAATATGTACGCCAACCCGCAACCGTGTAGCCAGCTGCAAGGCATAATGGCTTGCATTTACCGCGCAGGGAGAAAAATCTGTAGGGACCAAGATTTTGTTCATAACCAAGGGACTAACTATTATTAATAACAAATATCTGTTGACTAAGCCTCATAATAAATGATACCGGGCATAAACACAGGTGATTGCGGTCACCCAGGGCATTAAATTGAACCAATGCATAGCATTTTTATACTTGGAATTTATTAGGCCATGCGATACTATATCATAATAATAAGTGACGGGCATCACTTTTTAAACAACCTCATTTCCTGAATTTTACTCAAAATAATTAAACAATTAAAGCCATGAAAAAAGTATTGATTGCTACCGATTTTTCAGAGAACGCCAAAAACGCCGCCATTTTTGGTTATAAGTTGGCCGTGCAAACAAAAAGTGATATAGAAATATGTACGGCGATGACAATCCCGGCCGAAATACCCCAGGCCGGCGTAATTGTATGGCCTATGGAAGAGTACCATGTTATTGAAGAAGCTGCATTAACCGAACTAAAGCAGTTAAAAAAAGACCTTGAAGCCCAGCACGCAGCCGGCGATTTTAAACCCAACATTAACTTTAAAGCCGAACCAGGTACGGCCACAGATGTAATAAAATCATTGGCCGCCAAGGATCATGTTGAATTAATAGTTGCCGGAACTCATGGTGCCGGGGGCTTAAGCGGACTGATGCTTGGCAACCATGCGCGTAACCTGATTGATGCTACGCCAACCCCACTGCTACTAATACCATCGGGCTTTAAGTTTAGCCCTGTTAAAACCATTGCTGTGGCGCTTGATATGAAACATAAGGGTGATGATTTTGCAACCATTACTGCCATCCAGCCGCTGGCAACTTTAATGGATGCCACCATGCAACTGGTACACGTTTGCCACGAAGGCGAAAATACCGACGAGGCAGAAATATACCTGGCCGAGATAGAGCAGGAGGTTAAACAAATTGCAGGATATACTAAAACAACTTCATTGATTATTAAACCGGCACTAACCGAAACCGGGCTTAACTGGTTATGCAACTACGGCAACGTTGACATGCTGGCTATGGTGCACCACCATCGCGGTTTACTGGCATCACTATTTACCGGCAGCCATACTAAAAAAATCGCAGGGTACATTGCATTGCCTTTATTAGTAATACCTGCAAAATCTTAACACCTTTTTCCATAAAAATTACCACCATGAATAAGTTAACACCCGATAACGATTTAGAAGACGAAATACAGGAGCTATATATTTTAGCCAGCCACTGGATGAAGGACGTTTGTTTCATGGAAGATGAAATCCGTTTTTTTAACAACATTCTTGATAAATATAAGACCGCAAAACTTACGCCTGATATGGTGGTAAAAAAGGAAGAATTTGAACAGGAATTACTCAAGCAGGCAAAAAACATCAATGATCTTAAATCCGACATACCGGTCTTCCTCGTATTTCTTAAACCGTTTGTGGGTAATGAAAAAGAAGCGATGGGGCTTCAGTTTATTGAAAAGTACAGTACACTGGCGGGTGGCCTGTCCGACTCGATGGCTGCATTAAAGGCGACAAAAAATAAGTTGTTTGCCTATGCGGAAAGAATTATAGCAACCGGCAAAACCGTACCTGAATTAAAAAATTGACCTACATGAAATCGATAGCAGTACTCACCGACTTTTCAGAAAAATCTGGCCATGCGGCTAAATATGCATTGCATATTGCAAAAAAGATGAAGGTTAACGTAAGGCTTTACCATTTGCAGCTAACACCGGCAGCATTATATGCCCAGCCGGTGTTAAGCGGACAGGAATATCCCGAAGAACCGGTAATTGATACCAGGCTCACAGAATTTTCAGAAGCGTTAGCGTCTGATTTAATAAAACGGGTTTTTCCGGGATCTTATATGCCCCAGATATCGTTTTATGCCGGCAGTGCAGATATGGTAGATGTGATGACCGAAATCATCAACAATTCAGAAACAGCTATGATTGTTACCGCACCACTTGGAACTGATGATTTAGCGTCTTTTATGATCAGCGAAGCGTGCAGCAGGATAATAGACTGGACAACCGTTCCTGTTTTGGTGGTACCCGAACACGCACCTATACGCAATATTGAAAAAATGGCATTTGCCACTACATTGGACGCCGGCGATATATTATCTATAGCCGAGCTTGGTAACCTGATGAACGGTTTCCATGCCGAATTGATGGTTGCCCACCTGGATAGTAACCCGGCAGACGATCATATAAAAGCCGCTGAAAAAGAGCTTATCTGTAAACTTTATACCGACCTGAATTGTGGCGGCGTATACTTTCGCAGCGTGCCCGATATCAAACATCAAAAAGACTGGGAGTGGCTGAAAGCCAATAAACGTACAGACTTACTGGCCGTGGCCAAACGCCCGAAAGAGCAAATGACATCATTTTTTAAACGCGGCCAAAGCAGCCACCTAACTCACCATATAACCATCCCGGTTATGGTATTGCCTAAAAGGCCCTGATATTTACAAAACAGGTAAAGCCCCGCATGAGTTGGGGCTTTACTTATTCCATAAAACAATACTTTTAAAATCAATCTGAGTGGTAAAATTTCGCGAAACTTTGAAGGGAGAATGGCATACAAAAAAGCGTTGTCATGCTGAGTGGTAAAATTTCGCGAAATTCTGAAGGGGGAATGACATCGTAAAAAGGGCTGTCATGGTGAGCTTGTCGAACCATAGCGGGCAAAGGCCTCTCCACGCGACCCTTCGACAGGCTCAGGGTGACAGGCCCATACACCTCGAAAATAGAACATGTCATGGGTAGCCTGTCGAAGCATGGTGGGCAAAGGCCTATCCGCGCGACCCTTCGACGGGCTCAGGGTGACAGGCCTACGCACCTCGAAAAGAAAACATGTCATGGGTAGAAAATATTTGTGGTCTTAACGGCATGGCTATCGACTTAAACAGATCTTTATAGACACAAAAAAGGCAGCCCGATCTAACCAGGCTGCAAATATATTCCTTTAAGCTATACCTATATGGCTATATTGCTTAACTGCTCTTCCGATGTACTCAAATCGCTTATCCAATCCTGTATTAAATCAGATGTTTGATTTGCCGAACTGGCAAACAACTCTTTATAATAAGCTATACCATCCTGCAGCTGCAATTTAAACTTACTCAATTGTTTCTTCTTTTTTTCGGTAATATCTTTCAACTGTGATTGTAAATCGTTTTGAAGATAATCAATATAAAGGTTCAATTCCTTTATAAACATATGCGGCCGTTTTATTTTTTCAAGCAAATCTGTAGCGCCGTAAATATGGTGCACCATCTCATCTAACGAATAGGTTCTCGAAAAATAAGCCAGGTTAGGGCCAGGGCATATGGCAACAGCCTTATTTTCCCTTGGCTTTAATAAATCATATTTGATGTAGGCAGATGCGCACAAACCCTCGCAAAGGCATATTTTTTCGGTTACTGCCTTGTATTGTTGTTCGTATTCATCTGCCGCAAGCCCCAGGGCTTGCAATTGTTCTATTTTCAGGTGCTGGTATTCTCTTGATGCGGTACAAATAGGCGTTTCGGTAAACTCAGTATTGCTTACCAGGTATTTTTTAGTACAAGGGCTGCCAGGCCTCCCTCGTTCCAGCCTGCTCAATCGCAATTCCTCCGAGGTGCTCTTTTTAAAATTGTTAAATTGAATGCCCAGGGGTGATGATCCGCTTAAATAGAAATCCTCTTCCGTAGCGGTTTCCAGTTGGGCAAGTGTATTGTCATCAACATTGGTTACTTCCGGTACCAATAAAAAAGGACTCCCCCACCCCGTGCCGTCCATATCATAGTGGTCTAACAAAAACTGGTTTTCATCTGCAGTGCCAATACCGCCCTGTACCGTAAGCTTTTGCTTTGGTGCATGCACTATAACTATTCCTTTTTGTAATAATACGGCCTGGTAAGTGCTAAACAGCTCGTCAAGCATCTCCTGCCTTTTTTGCTTAAACTCTTCTAATATAGGGCCAAGTAAAAAGCCTTCGGTGGCAAACGCGTGACCGCCACAGTTAAGGCCCGATTCTATCCTGAATTCAGATACCCACAACCCTTTTTTTACCAAAAACTTGGCCTGGATAAAGGCCGACCTGAAATCGCTCACCTTTAAAACAACCTTTTTCAACAGCTGCCCTTCATTGTCAGGGAAAAAACCGGGAAAAGCCTCCAGGTAGCTGTACAAGCGAGGGTTCATACCTGCTGATAAAATAATTGACGATTGGAGCTTACTTTCGGCGAAACCGCGCAACGCGGCCAATGCATCTGTAAAGGTGTCACCTGTATAATCGCCATTGGCAGTATAGTTCATTTTATCAAGTTTCGACATGATGTTTACATCAATGCTTCCGGGCTTCATCTCTTTAACCAGCCTTCGCTGGAATACTCTTTTTTGCGCGCCTTCCGGATAATCCAGCATCAGATCATAACCCTGCCGCAGCCTCGATTGCTCGGGCAGCAGCTCAAAATACCTACACAAATCATTTCCTTTGTCAAAATCCATATTACGTAAATGATCAAACTGGCGGGTAACAAGCAAGTTCACCAGGTCAAGGTAGGCGTTAATCCGTTTTGCCCGGTAATCGGGTTCTTTTTTGGTTATAGCTATGTAAGGTTCATCATTTAGATGACAGTGGTAAGCCCGCATTCTTTCAATCAATTCATCGTCTACGATAGAAATAACAGACGATATGCCATAACGGGCAACCTTTAACGGGGTATCAATGGAGTACCCAAGACCCAAAACCGGGATATGAAATGTGTGAATCATTATTTTTTTATATTTAAAAAACAGAACTTAATTTAACATTGGCCAACAACAGCTTTCAGTGAGGAATTTGCATCGACCTTATTTTATTGCGAATGGTTATAACTTTAGGGAAAAGTAAATTATTTTCAAGATGGAAATTGAATAACAGGTCATCTTCATACTCCTGGAGAAGTTTATACAAAATATTATAGGATGAAGAAACGTAACGCGGTACCTGGTAATTATTGGTTAACTGTCGGATCAGGCGAAAATCGGCCGTTATTTTTTCGTGCGTTGCCATCATATCATAAAAGGTGGTTAAAATATCACCTGTTGTATCCTCAGCAGGCAAGCAATCTTTATTATAACACTCCGATAGCTTAACAATGTCAGGAAACAGCGACGCCTCTTCCATCAGTATATCGCGCATCATAATTTCGCCGGCATTAAAAAAAAGATTACTAACCTGGCCAATCTGCGGATGACTGTCTTTATAGCCAACGGCAACTTTTTGAGCCAGTTCGGCAATAAAAGGCGTGTTAATTTTGATGTATTGATGGTTAAGATTGATAAGGTAACGGCATAAAAACGCCGGGCCCCAACTTAATAAATTAATGGTTTGTACTACAGGTTGGGTTAAACACATATCAAGCTGCATACGCAGATCCTCTATATTTAAATGACTGCCTGTGCAAACCTGTTCCAACGTCCTTTTGCCATCGCAGCTAAAATCCACATCCAATTTTTTAAATACAGCGGCGTTTCGGTAATCGCGGGATACCATATCGCCTATGGTTTCACTATTTGCTCCGGGAGTTTTCCGGGTGAGCTGAACGCGCCAGGCCTCGGGACCATCATCCAGCGTTTCCCAGCCGAACGCCTGTCTGCATTCGGCCTGTAAACGAAAATATAGCGGCCTCAGGTTATGGTCATGAATGATCATTACCGACTGACCGATCTCCATCGCACTTAACCTTTCAAAAATATCAATGTGCATTGTGCCAGGATCAATTATCCTCGCATCAAAAGTTTCCGGCCTGTTCATCAATTACAAATCTATCGGCATTCATACCTCCAAAAAATGACGAGGGTCACATCAGCCTATAACGTCCATCATTAATACTCCCGCACTTTAAATGGAATTTTGGCAAACCAGAATAAAAAGATGACGAACGACACAATTCTTGTTAAAACATCATGCTACCATTGCGGAGACGAGTGTTTAACCACCTCATTTATAGCCGATGAAAAACAGTTTTGCTGCCAGGGCTGTAAAACTGTTTACCAGATATTGGCAGGCAACGGTCTTGGAAGCTATTACAATTACAATGACCACCCGGGTGCAACCCGTGCACGGGTTACCAAAAAATTTGATTACTTAAGCGAACCATCCATTGTTAACGATTTGTTGGATTATACTGATGATCATATCACTATCATCACTTTATATATACCCCACATTCATTGCAGCTCGTGTTTGTGGCTGCTTGAACAATTAAACAGGTTTAACCCGGCCATCCATTACTCCAGGGTCGATTTTATAAAAAAGCAATTAATAGTACGTTTTGATCATCGCATTTGCAGCCTGCAGCAATTGGTAGAGTTACTTTATGATATCGGTTACGAACCATTAATCAGCCTGCAGGATGTTATTAAAAAGCAAAATTCGGCCAATAAAGGAAATTTGGTTCAAAAAATCGCGGTCGCTGGTTTTTGCTTTGGCAATGTTATGTTGCTAAGCTTTCCTGAATACTTTGGACTATCGACCTTTGAGCAAACTTTCAAACATTTTTTTGGGTATTTAAATATCGTATTCGCATTGCCTGTGGTGTTTTTTTGCGGCAGGGATTATTTTGCTTCGGCTTTCAAAAATTTAAAAGCCAGGATACTTAATATCGATTTTCCGCTGGCGCTGGGTATTGCCGTTCTTTTTATTCGCACAGTAACCGAAGTATTGGCCCACACGGGTGCCGGGTATGCCGATACGCTTTGCGGCCTGGTTTTCTTTTTGCTGGTGGGGAAATTTGTACAGCAAAAAACATATCACCATATCTCGTTCGAGCGTGATTACCGCTCATTTTTCCCGGTTGCCGTGCAGGTATTAACGGGCGATACAGAAAAGTCTATCCCTCTTTCAAAAATTGTTACCGGCCAACGCATATTGATACGGCATAATGAGATTATCCCGGCAGATGCCATCCTGCTAAAAGGGGATGCACTCATTGATTTTAGCTTTGTTACCGGCGAGGCAATCCCCGTAAATAAAACATGGGGCGAAATCATTTACGCAGGCGGCCGGCAAACTGGCGATGCTATTGAGCTTGAAGTAGTAAAGCTGGTATCGCAAAGTTACCTTACCCAGCTTTGGAATAACGAGGCTTTTACCCGGAAACAGGATAACAGGGTAAAAACTTTTAGCGAAACCATAAGTAAATATTTTACCGTTGTACTCCTGGTTATAGCATTTGGATCGTTATTGGCCTGGTTATTTACCGATTACCGCCGCGGCATTGATGCCTTTACCGCAGTACTTATTATTGCCTGCCCCTGCGCCCTTGCGCTAAGTACACCATTTACCACGGCCGCGGCACTAAGTATATTTGACAGAAACCTTTTTTACCTTAAAAATACCCGCATTGTTGAACAGCTGGCAGCCATTGACACCATTGTAATGGATAAAACCGGCACTATATCAACTGGTAACAGCAAAAGCGTGGTAATACAAGGCCAGCTTACCGAAAAACAAAAGCAACTGATATATAGTGCCTGCCACAACTCGATACATCTCCTAAGCCGGATGATCTGTCAATTTTTAGGCAACTACAAAAAACTTCCGGTAACAGATTATAAAGAGATTCCCGGTAAGGGAATTACGGCAAGTGTAGAAAGCAATACTTTACGCATGGGTAGCGGCGCCTTCGTATTTGGCTTTGCCGAGGGCGTGCGTAATACCAGCGTACATATTATGATCAACAACCATTACCTGGGGTATTTTCAATTTGCCCAGGAATACAGGAAGGGGATGGAAAACATCAGCTTGTTAAGTAAAATTTATGGCCTGTTTTTACTTTCGGGCGATCATGATCATGAGCGTACAGATCTTGTGCAATTTTTTAAGGCCGATAAAGCGATGCATTTTAACCAGTCGCCCCAGGATAAGCTGGATTTTATAGAAGCTCTTCAACAAAAAGGAAAACAGGTTTTAATGCTGGGCGATGGGTTAAATGACTCAGGCGCATTAAAACAAAGTGATGTTGGCATAGCAGTTACAGACGATGTAAACAATTTTTCGCCGGGCTGTGATGCCATTTTAGATGGAAAATCATTTAACAAATTACCAACTTTTCTTCAGTTTGCCAGGGATACGGTAAACATTATCCGCCTGTCGTTCCTCATCTCTCTTACCTACAATATCATCGGTCTTAGTTATGCGGTTACCGGCCACCTATCGCCGCTCATAGCCGCCATATTAATGCCTTTGAGTACTGTTACCATTATTTCATTTACTACCCTGGCAACTCATTTTGCCGCAAAAAAACGAAAACTCATATGAACATCATTTATTTTTTAATTGGCTGCAGCGTTTTGCTTGCACTGATATTTTTAGCCGCCTTTTTTTGGGCGCAGCGTAGCGGTCAAAATGATGATCTGTACACACCCTCCATGCGTATCCTGCTTGATGATGACGATGCTGAAGCAGACAAAAAGTGATGCTAATCATATTTAAAGCCAACTGTCATCATTCTGTCGCCCATCGTACTTCAATAGTTTTACACCCATAAAAAGACAACATTTTATGCAGCCCGAAAAATTTTACTATGACAACAAAATCGTCCGGAATTTTGGTATCGCTACCGTAATCTGGGGGATAATCGGCATGACTGTAGGCTTAATTGTAGCCATTCAGCTTTATCATCCGGCCGCCAACATGGGTAACCAGTACACTACCTACGGTCGTATCCGCCCGTTACACACCAACGCGGTAATATTTGCCTTTGTGGGCAATGCCATTTTTATGGGCGTTTATTACTCGTTGCAACGCCTGCTCAAAGCAAGGATGTTTAGCGATGTACTTAGCCAAATCCATTTCTGGGGCTGGCAGCTGATTATTTTATCGGCAGTAATTACACTTCCCTTAGGTTTAACCACATCACATGAATATGCCGAACTGGAATGGCCTATAGATATTGCCATCACCGTAATTTGGGTTGTGTTTGGCTGGAACATGTTTGGCACCATATTTAAACGCCGCGAAAGGCATTTATACGTAGCCATTTGGTTTTACATAGCCACGTTTGTTACCATAGCCGTATTACACATTGTAAACTCATTTGAATTACCTGTATCTGCATTTAAAAGCTATATGGTTTATGCAGGCGTTCAGGATGCATTGGTGCAATGGTGGTATGGCCACAATGCCGTTGCGTTTTTCCTGACCACTCCTTACCTGGGTATGATGTATTACTTTTTACCCAAAATGGCCAACCGCCCTATTTACTCCTATAAATTAAGTATCCTGCACTTTTGGGCGCTTATATTTATCTATATCTGGGCCGGTCCTCACCACCTTTTATACACCACCTTACCTGGCTGGGCACAATCATTAGGTGTAGCTTTTTCTATTATGCTGATAGCACCAAGCTGGGGCGGTATGATCAATGGTTTGTTAACCCTGCGCGGTTCATGGGATAAGGTGAGGGATGATGTGATCCTGAAATTCATGGTAGTAGGCTTAACCGCCTACGGGATGGCCACATTTGAAGGCCCTATGCTTTCACTTAAACAAGTAAACGGTATAGCTCACTTTAGCGATTGGATTATTGCGCACGTGCACGTTGGCGCTTTAGGCTGGAATGGTTTCTTAACCTTTGCTATCCTATATTGGTTAATCCCACGTATTTATAAAACAGAGCTATTCTCTAAAAAAATGGCTTCTTTCCACTTCTGGATAGGCACACTGGGTATCCTTTTTTACGCCATACCAATGTACTGGGCGGGTTTTACACAAAGCTTAATGTTGAAAGAGTTTAACGCCGAAGGCATGCTGAAATATCCAAACTTTTTGGAGACTACGCTTCAGATTTTACCAATGCATATGATGCGTTCTGCAGGCGGGGCTATGTACTTATTAGGCGTAATAGTTATGGCTTATAACCTTACCCGCACAGCTTTACAAGGCAAACTGGTAGCCAATGAGGCTGCGCAGGCTATGCCGCTTGAACCTGTTCATATGATTGCAAGGGAAAACAGCTGGCACCGCAGGTTGGAGCGTAAGCCCATCCAAATGCTTATTGCCGCCCTGTTGGTTATCCTTGTAGGTACCTTTATTGAACTGATGCCTACCTTAACCATATCTTCTAACATACCTACCATAGCCTCTGTAAAACCTTATACTCCGCTCGAGCTCCAGGGCCGCGATTTGTATATCAGGGAGGGCTGTGTCAACTGTCACTCACAAACTGTCCGGCCGTTCAGATCTGAAACGGAACGCTACGGTGAGTATAGCAAGGCCGGCGAATTTGTGTACGACCACCCGTTTTTATGGGGATCAAAACGTACCGGGCCCGACCTGGCCCGTGAAGGTCAAAAATATGGTAACGCCTGGCATTACAATCACCTTATGGATCCGCGCCTGATGTCGCCGGGAAGCATCATGCCTAATTATGACTGGCTGATAACGCAAAACCTGGATACCACATCAACCCGTGCAAAAATACATGCTATGCGCATACTGGGTGTACCATATCCGGCAGGCTATGAAAACATAGCTAACCAGGACTTGGAAAAACAGGAAAAAGAGATTAGGGACAACCTTTATGCCGACCATATCAAAGTTAAAAGCAACAAGGAAATCATAGCCGTAATTGCTTACCTGCAACGCTTAGGAACAGACATTAAAGCAAACAAAACCGCCAATAAATAATCACCATCATGTTTAAGCAATTTACAGAAAACATCAACGCAAACCAGGCATACCTGCTTTTCTCGTTGGGGATATTCTTTGTGTTTTTTATAGTAGTAACCATCATGCTCATTCGCATCCGGAAAACACATGTTGAATATATGAGCGATTTGCCATTAAAAGATAGTTTAACAGATCAACAACCTTTTCAATCATGAAGCACCACCGCATTATATTAATATCAGCATTTGTATTATTTATTCAGCCCGTTATGGCTGACGGTCTTATTCCGGGTGATATAATGAATTATATTGCTTATGGGGTTGTTGTTGGCATGTTGCTGCTGTTTTTAATAGCTATGCTGGTGCTGGTAAAAACTTTTAACGTTTTAGCACGTGTAATGCTTAAACAGCAGGGGTTATCAGAAGCCGAAATAGCCGGGCAAATGAACCCCGCTAAGGAAAAGAAAGCCAGGAAACCAAAAGCAGAAGTTTGGCAAAAGCTTCTTTCGCTGAGGCCACTGGAAGAGGAACATGAAATCCTTATACAGCATGATTATGATGGCATACAGGAGCTTGACAACCCAATACCGGGCTGGTTTATGTACTTGTTTTATGGCTCTATTGTTTTTGGGATAGGCTACCTGCTCAACTACCACGTATTTAAAACCGGGCAGCTGCAATATGCCGAGTATAAAACAGAAATGCTGCAGGCCGACATCGAAAAAAAGGCTTACCTGAGCAAAGCTGCCAACCGGGTTGATGAAAACACTGTAAAACTGGTGAAAGATCCGGCAGTAATTGCATCTGGCGAGGGTATATTTAAAACCAATTGCGTTGCTTGCCACGGCGATCATGCCCAGGGAAATGTTGGCCCCAACCTTACAGACGATTTTTGGCTGCATGGCAGCAAAATAAACGATTTGTTTAAAACCATTAAATACGGTGTGCTTGCCAAAGGTATGCCTACCTGGGAAAAACAATTATCGCCAAAGCAAATTGCCGATGTGGCCAACTACGTTAAATCATTACATGGTACTCACCCCGCAGGCGCAAAAGAGCCACAAGGCACAAAAGAGGCCGATACAGACGATAAACTTGCAGCAAATAAATAATCATGGACGGATTACTGGTAGCGAAAGAGACGAATAAGCGCAAATGGATATACCCGCTAATCCGCAAAGGGAAATTATATAAATGGCGTTCATGGATTAGTTATGCCTACCTGCTACTATTTTTTGCAGGGCCGCTTATCAGGATCAACGGGCAGCCATTGTTGCTGCTGAATTTTGTGGAAAGGCATTTTGTTATCCTGGGGCAAGTTTTCTGGCCCCAGGATATCTTCTTGTTTGTTTTGGCATCACTTGTATTTGTGGTTTGCGTAGTGTTGTTTACCATCGCTTTCGGCCGTGTTTTTTGCGGCTGGATTTGCCCGCAAACCATCTTTATGGAAATGTTTTTCAGAAAGATTGAAAACTGGATTGAGGGAGATGGCAGCAAACAAAAAAAATTAGATGCAGGCCCCTGGACCAGGGAGAAAATACTCAAAAAAAGCGGCAAGCATTTGCTGTTCATTATATTCTCGTTCCTGATAGCCAACACCTTTTTAGCTTACCTTGTAGGCAGTGATGTGCTGTTTAAAATAATAACCGAGCCGGTGCAATTGCACCTGGTTGGCTTTTTAAGCATCTGGGTTTTTACAATTATTTTTTACCTGGTTTACAGCCAGGTAAGGGAGCTGGTTTGCACGGTGGTATGCCCATACGGACGCCTGCAAGGTGTGCTGTTAGATAGGGACACCCTGGTAGTAGCTTATGATGAGGTTCGCGGAGAGCCAAGAGGAAAGCTTTCAAAAACAAGCGATAACAGCGCAAAAGGCGATTGTGTAGATTGTGGCCTATGCGTAGCGGTTTGCCCTACGGGTATCGATATCAGGCAGGGCACACAAATGGAGTGCATTAATTGTACCGCCTGTATTGATGTATGCAACGAGGTAATGGAAAAGATTCATAAGCCATTGAACCTGGTAGGGTTTTACTCGGAAAATATGATCCACAAACAGCAAAAGCCGGCATTTACCGGCAGGATGATGGGCTATAGCGGGATTATTGTGGTGATGATGACGGTGCTTTGTTATTTCATTTTTAGCAGGGGCGATATGGACCTGGCGGTTATGCGCAGTGCAGGCATGCTGTACCAGGAACAAAAGGGCGGCTTGATAAGTAATATTTATAATGCCGAGGTAATCAATAAATCAAACCAAAGCCGCGATATCGTGATACAGCCCAATGATCCGGCTATAAAAATTAAATATATCCAGGCACCGGGCAAAATTGCGGCGGGCGCATCTGTTAAAACCGTATTCTTCCTGATGATTCCGGCTTCGCATATCAAGTCGGCAAAAACGGATGTTAAAATCAACCTGTTATTAAATAACAAAGTAATCCAAACGGTCAGTACAGCATTTGTAGGGCCATCAAATGACTAAGAATATGAATTGGGGAAAAGGAATAGTTGCAGGCATGGCCATGTTCATGCTGTTTATCATATTTATGTGTGTACGGATGTTTGCTTTACCGGCCGATGAATATGACCACCATTATTATGAAAAAGGGCTAAACTTTGATAAAGATTATGCAAAAGAAAAGCAGGTTGTTACCGACCATGCCCAGCCTGGAATCCGGGTAAACGGCAAACAGGTCAGTATTGCATTTACAGCACCTGCAACAGGTAGCGTTAAATTTATACGCCCCTCCAGCCAGGCGCTTGATAAAACCTTCCCCATAAACACCGAACTTGACAGGGTTGCCAACGTATCTGCTACGTCCCTTGTTAAAGGCCGCTGGCATATTGTACTGGAGTGGCAAAGCAACCGCAAAGCGTACCTGTACGAAAAGGAGGTGGATATAGAATGAGTAGTAACCAGGTAGCCCTTTTTATTGGCCTGTTTGGCAGTGTACACTGCATTGGTATGTGCGGACCGCTTGCTTTTGCGGTACCATCCTTTCATTCGCGATGGTGGATGGTGGTAGTTGATAAATTTGTTTACAATGCCGGGCGCGTTATAACCTATACCCTGCTGGGCTTGCTGATTGGCTTATTGGGCAGACAGCTTTGGCTGGCCGGCTTACAGCAAAGTGTGGCTGTAATTAGCGGCATATTAATTATCATGGCGGGTTTTTCGCGTATGTTTAAAGTCAGGTTCAGTCAAAGTAAGCTGATGCCCAAAATGTTGACGCCAATCAATAAGCTTATCGGTTTCGCGCTGAAACATAAGGCAGGCCATTTCGCAGTGGGTTTACTCAACGGTTTCCTGCCCTGCGGCTTTGTTTATCTTGCACTTATCGGCGCCGTAAATACCGACTCTGCCTATTCATCTGCCCAATATATGTTTTGGTTCGGGGTGGGCACTTTCCCGTTAATGCTGCTGGCTACAGTAAGCATGGGTTTTATTGGCCCACAGGTACGCCGCCGCATTAATATGGCCATGCCTTACCTTATGGTTTGTTTAGGTTTGTGGTTTGTGTTGCGCGGATTAGGTTTAAATATCCCCTACTTAAGCCCTGCCAAACAATCGCAGGGAATAACCAATTGCCCTTAGGATAGTTCTTAGTCGAAAGTTTTAAGTTCTAAGCCAAACATGGCAATTCAGGCTCAAAGCTTAAGACCACATCCTTTTAGACTTAACAATAATATTTGTCGAAAGGCTCAGGTTCTAAATCAAAAAATGGCAATTTAGGCTTATGACTTAAAACTAATTACTTACGACTTATCTATAACGAATGCTGAGACACCTGGGTACCAAAAGAACGTATAATCACAACGTAAAGCTGGCTTCGCTGCTCGGGCTTACGGCGGGTTTTGTAAATGCGGCCGGGTTTCTTGGGTTTAGCGTACTTACCACCAATGTAACCGGCCACGCGGCATTGTTTGCAGAGCAAATTGCCCTGCAAAATTGGCAAACAGCCAGAGTAATTGCCCTATGGATGTTCCTTTTTTTAGCCGGGGCCTTTGTATCAAGCTTTATTGTTTCCCGCATCGGCAAAAACCAACAGTACTCTTATGTAATCCCTATTTTAATTGAAACAACCATACTGCTCAGTGTAGCCGTGTTTGGCTACCGGTACGATCATAGCTTAGTAGGCAAAGAGATATTTGCCGGTAGCCTGCTGTTTGCCATGGGCCTGCAAAACGCGCTGGTATCAATGGTTTCTGGCTCGGTTGTACGCACCACACACCTTACTGGTACATTTACCGACCTGGGGATTGAACTTGCCCAGTTTTTACGCCATAAAACAGAAGACAGGACGGCCCTAAAAGTTAAAATAAAACTACGGGTGGCTATTATTTTTTTCTTTATGTGCGGAGCTTTGGCTGGTGCCTATATTTTTCGCTGGCTGCATTTTTATTGCTTTTTTATCCCTGTTATCATCTTAATATACACCCTGTTATATGACATTTTTCGCATCGCTGTTAAACAATATTACCGGAGCTTGCAGGGGCGTCTGAAAAAATCAGTTTAAGTAATTCTATCGAAGTTTTTTTAATTTCCTCCCCATCGGCTAACTTGTTCCCGCATCTTTTTAGTTCAACAAAAATGTCATTTCGAACGAGCCCAGAGGGGGAATAGAGCGGTGGGGTGAGGAGAAATCCTAGACGCCCTGCAATCCCAAAAACCTATCGAATTGCAGGGTGTCTGGGATTTTTCGCTACGCTCAAGAGGTAGTTTCTCTTTCGCGCCCTGCTCTTTCCGACCCGCTCTATCGAAATGACAATTTCTTTTATCTAAAGGATGTGTGCAGATGGCAAGGAATCGCACATTCCCCCCCTCCTTTTTATTTCCTCCAAACACCCTTGATGTGACGATCATCACTTTTTGGGGTGCCTGTTGTCATGGTGCACCCTGTTAATTCCAGGGATATTTGCGGTATAAAAATCAATTGAATCATGGAAACTACAATGAGTACCCGTGTCCAATGGACCGCCCAACCAATTACAGAAAAAAATACCAATGGCTTAGCTAACAAATGGAACACTTTTGTTAACAGCCAAACCGATAACAAAACATTATGGTTTTTGGTATCACTGGTTTTCCAGGGCGTTTTTTTTCTGCCGGTACCCGCCATTTTAATATATTATTTTAATGCGCCAGTACTTGTTTTGGTTGTAACCTTAACTTTATTTTTTGCCAATATTATAGCCGGCATGGGCGGCGCCGGTATTAAAACCCTGCTTACCCTGTTTGCTGCAAGCATAGCGCTTCATGCGTTAATGCTCATTGCCTTCACCATATAATTTATATTTATGATTCCTCAAAAAATGAAAGCCGCCGTGATACGTGAGTTTGGCGCACCATTACAAATTGAAGATGTGGAGGTTAAAACCCCGAACGCCAACCAGATACTGGTTAAAGTAATTTCATGTGGTGTTTGCCATACCGATTTACACGCCTGCAATGGCGACTGGCCGGTAAAACCAAAACTGCCCCTTATACCGGGCCACGAGGCTATTGGCTATGTGGTAGCAATAGGCGCCGATGTTAAAAACGTAAAAGAAGGCGATATTGTAGGCGTACCATGGCTTTACAGTGCCTGCGGCTGCTGCGAGTTTTGTATTACAGGCTGGGAAACACTTTGCGGAACCCAGCAAAATGGCGGCTACAGTGTAGATGGCGGCTTCGCCGAATATGTTCTGGCCGATCCGCGTTATGTGGCTCACTTTCCGGCGGGGATCAATTTTACCGAGATGGCGCCAATTATTTGTGCCGGTGTTACTGTGTATAAAGGACTAAAAGAAACTGAAGTTAAGCCAGGCGAATGGGTTGCTATATCCGGCATTGGCGGCTTAGGGCACCTTGCCGTACAATATGCCAAAGCTATGGGCATGCATGTGGCTGCAATTGATGTTGCCGATGATAAACTGGAACTTGCAAAAAAACTGGGGGCCGAACTGGTTGTTAACGCCAAAGAGCAGGATCCCGGCGCGTATCTGCAAAAAGAAACCGGGGGAATGCATGGGGTATTGGTAACTGCAGTATCGCCAATAGCTTTCAGCCAGGGCATATCGGCGCTGCGCCGCAAGGGTACTATCGCGCTGAACGGCTTGCCTAAAGGCGCCTTTGATTTGCCGATATTTGAAACCGTGCTTAACCGCTATACCGTAAGAGGATCAATAGTTGGTACCCGTAAAGATATGGAAGAAGCTATTGCATTTGCAGTTGAAGGCAAGGTTAAGGCAACAGTGCATGCCGCTAAATTAGAGGATATCAACACAATATTTGATGATATGAAAGCCGGTAAAATTGACGGCCGCGTTGTGTTGGAGATAGCCAAGCCATAAAAATTCCACCCAAAAAACACCATCATAGCCCAAGTAAAAGCCAGGAACTTAAGTGTTGCCTGGCTTTTGTTTGGGTTAAAAAACTACCGGCTTAAGCTTAAAGCAAATACATAAAGTTAAAAGTTGTCTTTATTCATAAATACAGTTTATAGCTGGTTACTATATATGCATATAAATATTAAATATCGGGGGTCCCGGGGAGAACCGATTCATCGGCACAAATCAGCGCCTCGCCGATACAATGTCTCCAATAATATGCGACTTTAGTACTTTTAGGTTGATAAGGGATTAGTAATTAAAGCATTCATCAAAAAAACTTAAAATTATGGGATTAGGAGCACCTGAAATAATACTCATTATTATTGCAGTATTGTTATTATTTGGCGGCAAAAAAATCCCTGAGCTGATGCGCGGCATGGGCCAGGGTTTAAAGGCATTTAACGACGGTAAAAGCCAAAAAGACGCAACGATTAAAGATTAATTTAACTAAAAAAAGGAAAACCGAAAAAGGCGCATGAGTTATCTCGATGCGCCTTTTTTGCTTGCAAAACACGGTCAAGCTTTCACAGCATTATTATCAGTAAATGTAATCCCTATGAACAAGGTGTGGACACATCTTTTTAACAAAGAAAAATTGTCATCTCGATAGAGCTTGCGGAGAAATAGAGGGGCGCGAAAGAGAAATCTTCGACGATTTCCATGCACTTGGCACCATTGTATAGCATATCGTCGAAGATTTCTCCTCCCCCCTGCGCGCAAGCCCGCCCGGTTCGTTCGAAATGACAAAAGGTTTTATTAATTGATGCGATTCAAAAGACGCGGTTACATCGTAAGACCTTGAAGTGGGGCGAAAGATTTCGGATATTCCAATACCCGGCAGCCCTTTTTAGCCCTCCATCTCCAACACCAGCATCACTGCGCTATTGCTCAAGGCTTCCATATCAGCTTCTTGCAGGCCCCACAAAGCAAGGCCGTCGCGTTCGTGCATCAGCCGGCCTTGCAATTCAAAGGCCCCGGCAATTACAAACGCATAAAACAACGAGCCAGGTGTTTTCAGGTGATAAAGTGCATCCGCACGGCCATCAAACCGGCCGATGTGCAGGTTAAATGGCAGCCTGAATAAAGTGGGGATAATACTTATTAATTCATTTTGCCGGTCATCAAAATCAAAGTTGAAGGTTTGCTTAAAAAACGGGAACACTTCTGTATCAGCGCCTATCTGTAGCTGCAAAAAGTTAACCCAATCATTTGGGTATGGGTTATTTAAAGTTAAAATATCGCCGCTGTTTGCATAATTTATATAAACCTCACCTACATCAACTACCGTACTTTTCCCTTCGGCATCCTCAACAAGCAGGGCGCCGGTTACAGGCACCGCTACAAAATAGCAGGCGTTTTGTACCTGTATGGTAATTGATTTACCGGCCGCCAAAATCTCATCGTTAAATACACGCAGGGGGCCAAAAGCTTTACGGTGCTCATTAAAATGCCCATCGTAATTAAAAGTGCTGCACCGCCTGAAGGTATTATTTTGGGTAATTACCCGCTGATCAGCAAGGTGAATCTGCCCGGGTGAGATCTTTTCCATGTTGTTGTAACTTTTGGAGTGAATGAATATTTACGTATGGCGGCAGTTTGAACAGGTTGCTCAACACTTCTTCATCGCCCATTGCATCGGGCCGGTAATCGGCTACCAGTAAAAAATCGGCAACGGTATCGTGCCAAACCAGTGCCTCTGTATAAAAATTAACTGCCACCTGGTGCCGGGCTTTGTCGTTAATATCAGAGTTGATGACCTCGAACTGAAATTTATTGAACTTTAAAAAACGCTTACCCACGTTATTAAGCACATCGGGCACTATACCACCTAACTGCTGCAAATACCCGGTTATAGCCGGGGTAACCATACCGGCAAGCCTTTGGGCCTTTGGCACGTGTTTTAGCAGGTCGGCATAACTGGTAAAAGCGGTATCGTGGCTATAGTTTTGGGCCTGCATTTTAAACTCCAGGTACGATGCCTCAAACACTACCTTATCCCATTGTTTGGCTGAGTTTAAATCGATAATTTTTCGATAGCAAAGTGTAATTACGCGGGTGTCCATGTTATTTCTGGTTAAGCAGGTACGCTCATGCTGATTGATAATACAAAGCCGGCAGTTTTGCTGCCGGTTATGGTGGCCAGTTCAAGGGTATAGCCATCGCTGAACACGCCATCGGTAGCGTTATAGGTATAACCGCTCATTCCTTTACTATAGCCTGCCACAGTAGCTAAAGCCGTGCCTGTTCCTTCAGGAAAAGCTATTTGTGTAACCTTTAGTGATGTACCTGCCGAATTGTATATATGCACGTGAATATGTGTGGCACGGCCGGTATACCAACCCGGGAAGATAGAGGTAAAAGAAACCAGGCCATTAGCATCGGTAGTTTGCCTGCCACGTAAAAAATGCACCGAAGTGTAATTGGTAGATTGTGAGCCGCTGCCGCCATACTCCGAATAATTACCTTCGGCATCGCAGTGCCAGATATCAACCAGCGCGCCCGATAAGGCATTGCAACTGTTATTGCTGTTGTTAACAGTAATATTAACTGTCATTTTATAACCGGTACGGTCGCTGGTAATATCACTCCGCACATATGATGCCGGTGAATGGGTTGGATAAGGCCCCTCGGTTTCAGTTTCAATCACACTGCAGGTGCCTGAGCTGGAACTTGACCCGGATGAACTGCCCGACGACGAAGTGGTGCCTGATGTACTGCTGGTAGTAGTGGTAACAGTTGAGTCTTTTTTGCAGGCTTCAACCAATACCGATGTAGACACTGCGCCGATCATCAGGCTTTTTAAAAAATTTTTACGTTCCATGATTTTAATCTTTTTAGTTTATATTTTGTGATGCTGGTTAACGATTCAAAAGTAAAATGTATCAGGAAAGTGACATACCATGTGTCGGTAAGCGAGAGTTTTGTGTCGATGAAAAGATAAGCCAGCTAAATAATTCGTTGTAAATAGTCCTATATTGGGGCAATACAAATCCTTAAAACTAAAAATGGCAGTGCGCAGGTATTTATGTTTCAGATTTTTGGTCATTGCGCTTTCATGGCAACTGCTTTTATGCCTGCATATTAACACCGCCACCGCCCAGTTACGTACCCCACGATTTGATGATGCCATCATGATAGATTTACAGGAACACCGTACCCCGGCCCAAACCGGTTTTTTCCTGTTTATGAGCAATCACCTGGAATACGGTAATATTGGTATACCGGCAGGCTTGCTGGTTGGTGGCATCGTCGGCAACAATAAGGAGATGCGGCAAAATGCGCTGTACGTGGCCAGTAGCACAGCTATCTCTGCCGGGTTAACCCAATTGATTAAAGTGCTGGTAAAGCGGCCGCGGCCATTCATCCAGAATATCAATATCACACCCGTTTACCGGCCGGGGAATTACTCTTTTCCATCGGGGCATAGTTCATCATCGTTTGCCACGGCAACAGCTTTATCGGCCGCTTACCCCAAATGGTATGTGATAGTCCCTGCTTATTTATGGGCAGGCTCAACCGCGTATTCAAGGATGTACCTGGGGGTACATTACCCCACAGATGTGGCTACGGGTGCAGGATTAGGAGCTGCGAGCGCGTTGCCAATGTTGTTTTTGAAAAAATAGTGTTTTTGGCGATTTTTAAATTTAATCATCCTCCATTACCAGAAATTTGTTATTTTAGGATAAAATATTACTAAATCTTATCATGACATTCTCTTTAGTAAAACTAAAACCTGCTTATTTATTCTTGCTTTTTCTATCAATGGTTATTGTAAGCTGTTCAAAAAAAGGCTCGGACCCAGCGCCACCTGTTGATAACACTCCAAAAGTTACTATCACATCATTAAGTGTAAATACAGGTGTATATGATACAGAAGTGGTTATCACCGGCACCAATTTTAGCGCAACATTGGCCGACGACCAAGTGTTTTTTAATGGCAAAGCTGCAACAGTAAGCGCAGCAACCGCAACAAAGCTTACCGTAAAAGTTCCGTTGGCGGCCGGCAGCGGGGCAGTAAGTGTGAAGGTTAGCGGCGGCACAGCCATAACAGGGCCAACTTTTACCTATCAGCAATCATGGCTGGTGAGCACTTTTGCAGGTGGCAGTACTTACGGTTACGCGGATGGTGCAGCAGCGGATGCTAAATTCTTCACGCCATCAGGATTGGCGTTTGATGCAGCCGGAAATTTAATTGTATCTGAGAACGGCAATAACGATATCAGGAAGATCGCCACTGACGGAATTGTAAGTACAGTTGCAGGCAGCAGAAGAACGGATAAGAATGATGGCAAAGGAACCGAAGCGAGCTTTTATGGTCCGACGGGGTTAGCTATTGACCCGGCTGGTAATATCTATGTTGCTGATTACTATAATGACCTTATCCGGAAAATAGATCCATCAAATAATGTCACGACTTTTGCGGGAGGAGGAAACGGACTGGCTGATGATGGCAAGGGAGCAGCTGCAAGTTTTTTTGGCCCAGCCGATATTAAAATTGATGGTTCGGGTAATTTTTTTGTAGCCGATTTAAATAATGAACTTATCCGAAAGATAACACCTGATGCCAATGTTGGTACATTTTCAAAAGTAGTGTTAAATCCCAAGTCAGGCACCCGATATAGCCCGGTAAGCCTCGCGTTCGATAAAGACTATAATTTGTATGTATCGCTTGAGCTGGGTTACAACATACAAAAAATCAGCGCTACTGGCGTAATTTCTACTTTAGCTGGTAATGGCCTATTTGGCACAACCGACGGACAGGGAAGTAGTGCCCGATTTGCAAGGCCTTATGGCTTGGCAGTTGATAAAGACGGCAATATTTATGTAGCCGATTTCCATAGGATAAGGAAGATTACTCCAGCTGGTCAGGTAACAACATTTGCAGGCTTTGAAGTTGGAGGCTTCGCTAACGGCCCAGCAACCAAGGCGTTCTTTAATAATATTGCAGGTATTGCGATAGATAAGCTCGGAAATATATTTGTAGCAGATAGCGGTAATCAGCAAATCCGCAAAATTGCATTTGAATAGCCACCTATTATAACGTCAAACTTTCAGAAAAATGCTCGGCGCCAACCGGGCATTTTTATCATATAACCGCTATCCCATCAAGGCAACCGGGGGCTGATTAAAATTTCAAGTTTCAATCCTGAAATTCAAAAATCATCTGCACATCTGCCATTTGAAATCTGCACATCAAAAATCCGCACATTTTTTCCCATCTTTACAGCCAATAAAGTTCTTTACTTTTTTTCTGCAGAGTGGTTCCCGGTGTTTAAAGCACAGGGATTAATAAGGAACCGTGTGTAAATCACGGGCTGTCGCGCAACTGTAAGTAACACAAAAAGTTGTTGCCTTTAACAAAGTCCATTGTTCGCCCACGCGCGAATGAGAAGGACGGCAACAATGTTACAAGCCAGGATACTTGCCGCTATGTAAAAGACAATGCTTTCGCGCAATGAAGCAGTAGTCGAAGAAAAAAGAATAGCTATACCGGCATTTGCTTGCCTGTAGGTTACGCTTTTGTCTTTTATTACCATTTACTCCGAAAGCATACCGAAAACCGTAAGGAGCATTAAGTCAACTTAATGTTTAACCAAAAACGTTTTAGCGTATGCTCAAAAACAATCTCGGGTACCCACGTGTAGGTGCCCACCGTGAACTCAAAAAAGCCAGTGAACAGTACTGGGCCGGCAACATTACCCGTAACGATTTATTTGCCGCCGCCCGGCAAATTCGCCTGCAAAACTGGCAAACCCAGCATGATGCCGGTATCGATCTGATCCCATGTAACGATTTCAGTTTTTACGACCAGGTGCTGGATACCTCGCTCATGCTGGGCAACATTCCCGAGCGTTACACCCCGGTATTAACACAAAACAAGGCCAATACCGAAATTGACCTGTATTTTGCCATGGCCCGCGGCTACCAAAAAGATGGCCTGGATGTTACAGCCATGGAAATGACCAAATGGTTTGATACCAACTACCACTACATTGTACCGGAGTTTGTACAAAACCAGCAATTTAAACTATTTAGCGAAAAGGTATTTGACGAGTTTATACTGGCCAAACAACATACCGGCAACATACCAAAACCGGTATTGATTGGCCCGGTAACCTACCTTTTATTAGGTAAAGAAAAACAAACCGGTTTTGATAAAATAGACCTGATTAAAAAACTGGTGCCGGTTTACATCGAAGTATTAAAACGGCTGGCAAGTTACGGTGCTATCTGGGTACAGCTTGACGAGCCCTTCCTGGCGCTTGACCTTACCGACAAAGAGAAATCGGCTTATGCTTACGCCTACATGGAAATCAGGAAACAATGTCCGGACATCAAAGTGCTGCTGACAACCTACTTCGAAAGTCTGCACGAAAACACCGAACTGGCCGTAACCCTGCCTGTAAGCGCCATTCATGTTGATTTGGTGCGCGCGCCCGATCAGTTGTACAAAGTACTCACCGTATTGCCCGATAGCCTGAGCTTATCATTAGGTGTTGTTGATGGCCGTAACATCTGGAAAAACGATTATGTGCGCTCATTAACCCACATAAAAAAAGCAATTGCCGTATTGGGTACCGATAGGGTGATGATTGCGTCAAGCTGCTCGCTGCTGCACACCCCGTTTGATCTGGAGCTGGAAACCGCCATCATCCCCGAGATAAAAAACTGGATGGCCTTTGCCAAACAGAAACTAAACGAAATAAACGAGCTGGCACAGATCATTGGCGGCAATAATGAATTACTGCAAGAAAACCTGCGTGCCCTTACCAGCCGTAGCCTTTCAAAACTCATTCATAAGCAGGATATCAAACAACGCGTGGCAGCCATAACCGATGCCGATGCGCAACGTGAAAGCGGATTCATCTCCCGCCAGAAAATACAACAGCAGCGCTTTAAATTACCACTGTACCCTACAACTACCATAGGATCGTTCCCGCAAACTGATGATATACGCTCGTTAAGGGCAAGGCTAAAAAAAGGTGAACTAACCGGGCCCCAATATGATGCCGAGATAGAAAAAGCAACCATTGACGCCATCCGCTGGCAGGAAGAGGTTGGACTGGATGTACTGGTACACGGCGAATTTGAACGTAACGACATGGTGGAATACTTTGGCGAACGTTTAGACGGCTTCCTGTTCACCAAAAATGGCTGGGTACAAAGCTATGGTAGCCGCTGTGTTAAACCACCGGTTATTTATGGTGATGTAAGCCGCCCGGCGGATATGACCGTACGCTGGAGCAGCTTCGCGCAGCAAAACACCGATAGGCTAATGAAAGGTATGCTAACCGGCCCGGTTACTATACTGCAATGGTCATTTGTACGGGATGACCAGCCACGGTCCGAAACTACCAACCAGATAGCTTTGGCCATCCGTGACGAGGTTGTGGCCCTGGAAGCCGCCGGCATAAAGGTGATCCAGATTGATGAGCCTGCTATCCGTGAAGGTTTGCCGTTGCGTAAAAAAGACTGGCAAAATTATTTGAACTGGGCGGTAAAAGCCTTCCGTATTTCGGCCAGCGGTGTGAGGGACGAAACACAGATACATACGCACATGTGCTACAGCGAGTTTAACGACATCATTGGTAACATTGCCGATATGGATGCCGATGTGATCACCATTGAAACCTCGCGCTCGCAAATGGAACTACTGGCTGCCTTCGCCGATTTTAAATATCCAAACGAAATTGGCCCCGGCGTTTATGATATCCATTCGCCGCGCGTACCCACGGTTGATGAAATGGTAAGCCTGCTGGAAAAAGCATCTGAATTGTTACCCGCCGGCAATTTATGGGTTAATCCCGATTGTGGATTAAAGACCCGAAAATGGCCCGAAACCCAGGTGGCACTTATAAATATGGTGACCGCAGCGAAACAACTTCGTCAGTTAGTTGTAGAAACAATAGCATCCTGACGGGTAAAAACAGGCAATTTGCGTATACTTGCCTGTTTTTTCAGATTTTTGGCATTTTATGAGATTAAAAAGTAACGCGGTTATTACAGGGGTTGGGGGGTTTGTTCCGGATAATATATTAAGTAACAGTGATTTAGAGAAGATGGTTGATACAAACAGCGATTGGATCATATCACGTACAGGAATTAAGGAAAGAAGGATTTTAACCGACCCTACACTTGCCACCTCGGATATGGCCGTTGCTGCTGTGAAAAATTTGTTAGAAAATACAGGTGTTTCTGCAGAAGAAATTGATTGCCTTATTATAGCTACATCAACCCCCGATCACCTGCTTTTATCAACCGCCAGCATTGTTTGCGATAAGGTTGGTTTAAGCAATGCCTGGGCTACCGATGTTAACGCTGCCTGCAGTGGTTTTTTATACGCTTACACACTTGGTGCGAGCCTGGTAGAAAGCAACCGATACAAAAAAGTAATTGTAATTGGCGCCGACCAAAACAGTGCTATCATTAATTATAAAGACCGCAATACCTGTATATTGTTTGGCGATGGTGCCGGTGCTGTTTTACTGGAGCCCACTACCGAGGATATAGGCCTAATTGACAGCGTTTTTAAAACTGATGGCCATGGCCGCGAATACCTGCTGGTACCTGGCGGTGGTTCAAAAATTCCGGCTACTGTCGATTCTGTTGAGGCTAATCAGCACTACATTCGCCAGGAAGGCAGGATTGTATTTAAGGCAGCCATTAAAGGCATGACAGAAACGTGTACCGAGGTATTAAAACGCAACGATATGACGATTGATGATGTAAACTGGCTGATACCTCACCAGGCCAATTACCGCATCATCCATGCCGTTGGCGAAAACCTTGGCTTACCCGAGGACCGTGTTAAGGTAAATATCGACAGGTACGGTAACACTACAGCAGCCACCATACCACTTTGCCTTTGGGATTTTAAAGACGATTTTAACCACAACGATAACGTTATTTTTACTGCCTTTGGCGCCGGCTTTTCATGGGGCGCAACCCTGTTAAAGTGGGGCACCTTGAGGAAAGCGTAAGGTAATTTAAAATCATATAACAATGACGGGGCTGTCATCCTGAGCCTGTCGAAGGACGCGCGGAGAGGCCTTAGCCTGCTATGCTTCGACAGGCTCAGCATGACAGGCCTTTTGATATTTGTTGACTCCATGACCATCGAAGAAAGAATAAAAGCATCAGAAACACGCATTTTTAAAACCGTGTTTCCTAATAACACCAACCATTACGATACGCTGTTTGGCGGTTCGGCTATGGCCATGATGGATGAAGTAGCGTTTATAACCGCTACCCGTTTTACACGAAAAAGAATGGTTACCGTATCATCTGACAGGATTGATTTTAATAAGCCTATCCCGGCGGGTACCATTATCGAACTGGTGGGCTCCGTATCGCATATTGGCAATACCAGTATGAAGGTGTTGGTCGAGATCTTTATCGAAGAAATGTACTCTTTTGTGCGCGAAAAGGCCATTACCGGCACTTTTACATTTGTGGCTATCGACGAGCATAAACACCCGGTAAAGGTTGTAGATTAATAAGGTACCTTTTATGTAAATAGCGCTGATAATATTGCCTGTTTAAAGCCAATTAAGTTTTATAATTTAGTTGCTTATAAATCTGCACATCGGCTTCATGAACAAAAAAACAGCAATCTTATTAATAGCGCTGGCGCCATTAACTGCCTTTTGCCAGCAAAATTTAAAACTTTGGTATAAGCAACCCGCAAAGGTGTGGACAGAGGCCCTGCCTTTAGGCAACGGACGACTGGGTGCCATGGTATTTGGCCGGGTAGGCCGAGAACTTATCCAGCTGAACGAAGCCACTTTATGGACCGGTGGCCCCGTACGCACCAACGTAAACCCGCAGGCTTATGACAATTTACTGCTGGCAAGGGAAGCGCTGTTAAAAAATGAAGATTATGCACAGGCTAATGAGTATGCAAAAAAAATGCAGGGCTACTACTCAGAATCGTACCTGCCGCTGGGCGATCTGACCATCACCCAACAATTAAAAGATACTATCCCCACGGCTTACTACCGCGACCTGGATATCAGTAATGCTATTGCCACAACCCGTTACACAATCGATGGTGTAGAGTATACCAGGCAAATTATCAGCTCGACCCCCGACCAGGTTATCGCTATCCGGTTTACCGCAAATAAAACCGGGCAATTAAATTTCACCCTGGGCACCGGCAACCAGCTAAAATACCAGAACGTTGTTATATCCAACAACCAAATTTTAATGAAGGGGCAAGCCCCGGCACATCTGCAGCCCAGTTATGTCAACTTGAAAGATACGCTTGCCCTCAATGACAAACCCGGTTGTCGTGGAATGCGCTATGAGTTACAGGTAAAAGTTATTAATAAAGATGGGGTAGTAAGCGCCAATACCAACGGCATTACAGTGAAGAACGCAACCGATGTAACTGTTTTTTTATCGGCTGCTACCAGCTTTAACGGCTTCGATAAATGCCCGGATGCCGAAGGTAAGGATGAGCATAAATTAGCTACAGACTATTTGGAAAAAGCCATAAAATATAGTTGGCCGGCATTGCTGCAACATCATTATGCCGATTACCATAAATATTTTAATCGGGTAGCGTTTAACCTCGCCGCCCCCGCCGATGATAAGAGCGCATTGGTACCAACAGACGAGCGGCTGTTTAACTATTCAGAAGGGGCTAAAGATCCATCATTTGAAACATTATATTTCCAGTTTAGCAGGTATTTGCTGATCTCCTGCTCGCGCCCGGGCGGGCCTGCGGCTAATTTGCAAGGTATCTGGAACAAAGAGGTCCGGCCGCCGTGGAGTTCAAATTATACCACCAATATTAATGTGCAAATGAACTACTGGCCTGCCGAGGCGGCAAACCTATCGGAAATGCAATTGCCTTTTATCAACTTCATAAAAAACGCGGCTGTTACCGGCCAGGTAACAGCCAAAGAATTTTACCATACCCGGGGTTGGGCGGTGCACCATAACAGCGATATATGGGCATTATCAAACCCGGTTGGCGATTTAGGCCACGGCGACCCTATGTGGGCCAACTGGACAATGGGATCGCCATGGCTATCGCAGCATTTGTGGTGGCATTACCAGTTTACAAACGACAAGGCCTATCTTAAGGATACTGCATACCCGCTTATGAAGGGTGCTGCCCATTTTTGTATGGATTTTTTGGTGCCTTACAAGGGCTACCTGGTAACTGCCCCTTCCCTATCGCCCGAGAATAGTTTTATTGACGATAAAGGCAAACAAGGTACCGTATCTGTAGCTACAACCATGGATATGGCCATCATCTGGGATTTGTTTACCAATGTGATAGATGCCGCAGGCCGGTTAGGCACAGACAAGGCTTTTCGCGATTCGGTGATTGCCTGCCGCAAGCAATTATATCCGCTGCACATCGGCAAAAAAGGAAACCTTCAGGAATGGTATAAGGATTGGGAAGATACAGATCCGCATCACAGGCACGTATCACATTTATTCACCGTATTTCCCGGCCATGAGATCTCTCCTATCGAAACCCCGGAGCTTGCAGCAGCCGCAAAAAAAACGCTGGAGCTTAGAGGGGATGCAGGCACCGGGTGGAGCCTGGCCTGGAAAATTAACTTTTGGGCCCGATTACTTGATGGTAACCACGCCTATAAAATGATCCATTACCTGTTAAGGCTCACTGGGTCATCAAAAACCAATTATTCCAATGGCGGCGGTTCATACGCCAATTTGTTTGATGCGCATCCGCCGTTCCAGATAGATGGCAACTTCGGGGCATTATCCGGCATGTGCGAAATGCTGGTTCAAAGCCAGTCGGGCGAGATCAGCCTGTTGCCAGCCATCCCTGATTGCTGGGCCGAAGGCCATATTTCGGGCTTAAAGGCACGCGGCAATTTCCAGTTAACTATGAACTGGAAAAACAAGCAGATAGTTACAGCGTCGGTTTTATCGGTAACCGGCGGTTTATGCAAACTGCGTACAGCCACACCGTTAAAAATTACGGGCGTACAGGCAAAGTCGGTAAAAACAGCTAATGGCTATTTAACAAGCTTTAATACTAAAAAAGGAGTTTTGTATCAGATAACCAGCTCAAAAATTTAACCAGCTCCATCGAAACCGGAAACTTAGTAACAAACAGTAACAGTGCAGAAATGACGAACGCTAAAACAAACCAACGATGCCATTTAATAAAAGAGAGATTTCGAAAAGCATTATTATCGGAGCGCCACAGGGTAGCTGTTATTCAACTTTGAGCTCGTCGTGGACGTTGGAGACAACTATAAGCCAAATTTGCCGGAGAAGGTGTGTTTAACGGGGTACTAATAAGTTGGGGCCAACTGACTAAAAAGAATCTCCCTCCAACTCTTTAAGAACCTCCCTGGCTAAATTTACATCAAGATTCCACCAGTTTGAGGCAGTTAGCTTATCTATTTTATCCTGGTCAAATCTAAATTTTAATATTTTAGCAGGGCTACCAACTACTATCGCAAATGGTGGAACGTCTTTTGTTACCACGGAGTTTGCTCCGATTATTGCGCCATTGCCAATTTTCACACCTCTTTTGATAATACTATCAACACCTATCCAAACATCATTACCAATCTCACTAATCCCTTTTGTTAACTCATCCAGTATATTTTCGTAAAAGATTGCACTTGTTGACAATGCCCGTAAATTATGTTCGCCTGGCCCAATTGTCACATTATCTGCTATGCTACAATACCTGCCAATATTTGCCTTAGTCACAACGCAGCGACTCCCTATGTAAACATAGCTCCCTATTTTGCTAAATTTATCTACGGTAGTTCCCTCTCTTACTTCAATATGATGGCCAATTAAACTTTCGGGATCGACTCCTGATGGGAGAATCGCGCTATTGGTAATGTCTAAATCGGACAACAGTTCTGAATGAATACGTATTATATCATCGCCGACAGAAAATACTAAATGTTTATCATGCTTATGTACAAATTCCCTGAGAAAATCGATAGTAGGATAACCATTCTCGCCGGTAAAGCACCGAGCGCCGTCTATTAATATTGTGTGGCTTTTTATTGGATGCGCAAAAATGTGCTTAAGCTCATTTAAGATAGGTGAATTTAATTTCTCCTTATCGGTAAAGTCTTCTGAATAATGACCGTTTAACCAAAACAATGCGGGCTTTGAAATCCCAGGCAATATCTCAGCCAACACATCTCCGCTATCTCCCTGGTAGACAGATATTTTTTTTTGGACGCTAAATTTATCGACTGCATTTTTAAAAAGCTTTGCATCAAGCTCAATGGTTACTAAGCGTTCAAAAAAATCTAAGCAAGCGGCTGTCGTTTCACCTAAATATGTTCCTGTTTCAACAAAAATATTAGCTCGATGAAACCTCGCGTATCGCTTTATAACGGAAAGTTTTATGGAATGAGGAGGCGGGGCAGGACGGCCAGCTTTGATCCATTCTTTGATGGTATTATCGGTGGTTGACTCTCGGGTAATTGTGCCGATGCTGCTTCGGTATTTCTTAAATAACCTGTAAATAATAGTTCTTTTTAAAAAATCCTTTAGCATAATAATCAACTATAATTGTGAATAGCCAAATATATAAAAACCATAAGGATATCATAAGCCAGTTACAATGTAGGGAAATCCATCTAACTTTTGAATAGCCTGCCGATGTTAAAGACATATACATATCCAATTTACCTACGGTTAAAACTGAAGAACATGCTTACGGGGATAAAATGAATATTAGGCCCCCTAATATCTTACACAGCCAAATGTTATGTTAGTGGTCAGTAGGCTGTTACCATTCAAAAAAAGCACCCGCCGAATCCTGGATTTGGGACGGCGTGCACCCCATGCCGGCCGGGCACAAACTGATAGCCCCTAAATAGATTAAAGCAACAAAAAAGAACTGCGGTTTCCCGGGCTAGTGTTAAGTCAACAGTATTAAGTCGTAAGTCTAAAGTTGAATTTTTTCTGTTTCGACTTAGGACTTTAGACTTTGGGCTAAAGACGATCCGTCAATTTATCGTTGACACGACACTAGTCAAACAGCAAACAGTTGCCCCATATCCTTAAAAGCCTTAAATTCCAACGCATTTCCAGATGGATCAAGAAAAAACATGGTAGCCTGTTCGCCGGGCAGGCCTTTAAAACGGATGTAGGGTTCAATGACAAATTTCACGTTTAGGCTTTTTAATTTAGCCTCAAGTGCAACCCAGTCATTCCATTCCAGTACCACACCAAAATGCGGTACAGGTACGTCGTGCCCATCAACCGGGTTAAAATGATGTTTGGTATCATCAACCGGTTTAGGTTTCAGGTGGATAACAAACTGGTGGCCATATAAGTTAAAGTCCGTCCAATTAGTATCGCTGCGACCTTCGCCGCAGCCTAAAACTTCGCGGTAAAATTTGCGGGCCTCGTCCAGGTCATAAACCGGCACTGCAACGTGGAAAGGTGTTATTTTGCTCATCTTATAATAGTTTTAAGTATTGAGTGGTGAGTTTTGAGTGTTTAGCCGAAAATAATAAATCTTAATTTAAAGAAAACCTGTCCCTACCAAAACCAATTCCTTCCCCACTAAAAACTCCCAACTCAAAACTCAAAACTTCATCAATGTAATCCTTTGCGTTTTAACAATCCCCCGGTGGTATCGTCCACGCTTTGCTGTACAATAAATGCCTTGGGATCTATTCGCAGGATGGTTTGTTTTAACGATGGAATCTCCAACCGGGTAGCAACGGTAAAAATAATATCCCGAGGGTCGTTTACGTGGCCATCCTTGCCGTAACCGCTTTTACCCTGGTAAATGGTAACACCCCTGCCCAGCGTAAGTGTAATTGCCCGGCGAATGGCCTCGCTATGCGTAGATACTACCGTGATGCCCGAATACTGTTCAATACCATTCAAAATAAAATCTATCATTTTGGCGGCAGCCATATACGTTAATATGGAGTACATAGCTGGCTCAACGCCCAGTAAAAAGGCAGCAAGCCCAAATATCACTACGTTGAGCAGCAAAATAAAATCGCTCACCTTTAGCAGTTGAGTACGTTTGCTGATGAGTACTGCTGCTATCTCGGTACCATCAAGCACGGCGCCGCCCCGCATGGCCAGGCCGCTGCCCGTACCTATAAATACGCCGCCAAAAACCGCTGTAAGCAACTTATCGTGCGTTACATCGGGGAAATTAATAACTACCAGGCTTACCGATAGCAAGCCAATGGCAATGGTGCTTTTTATGGCAAACCACAGCCCAAGCTTTTTATAACCCAGCCACAAAAACGGCACATTAATTAAAAAAATGAGTAAAGAAATGGGTATGGCCGAGATATCTGCAACCAGCATTGATACACCCGTTACCCCTCCATCAATAAAATGGCTGGATAACAGGAAACCCTTAAGGCCAAAACCGGCTGCCAGGATACCCAACCCAATAGATATTGATTCTTTGATGATCTTCATTACCTTCATGCCCAAATATAATTTATCCGGCGCTAAAACGGGTTTTAATAAAGCAGATAATTAAGAACAGGTTGGTTTTAAGATGCAAAATATAAATAGAATAAGATGCCAAGCTAAAATATCATAACTTCCGGCTATTCAAAAGTGCTAAACCTACAGACCCAGTTTAGCAATAATCTCATCTGTGGTACCTACTTCTCCAATCCTCGGGAAAATATATTTAAAACTGCTATTGTGTGCATCTGCAAACCTATCGCTCATGGCATCGCTGGCAAAGGCAATATTATAGGCAAATTCATTAGCGCTGCGGGCGGTAGCTTCGACACCTATACTGGTGGCCAACCCGGCCAGCACAATCTGGGTAACGCCACGTTTTTGTAATTCGTCATGCAGGGCGGTTTGGTAAAAAGCGCCCCATGTTTTTTTGGTTATCCTAATGTCGCCGTCCCCTACTTTAATTTCGGGCACGATATCCAAAAAATCGGGACCAGGTACTGATCCTGCGTTTGGATTACTATCCCTGCGGGTGGCAAAAGCAGCCGAACCAGCAGGGTTAACATTTACTATTACAACCGGCAGTTTTGCCTTGCGAAAAGCGGCAAGCAACTTAGCCGAGTTTTCCAATACCTGGCTCATAGGGTGCGCCGTGGGCATTTGCACAATGGGCTTTTGCAAATCAATTAATACAAGTGCGGTATTTTTATCAATGGTAGTTATCATATTATCTGCATTTATTTCAATTATCGCTGTTAGTATCCATTCAATTCGTGTCCATCAAATTCGTAAAATTCTATCCAACTCGTGAAATTCGTGTGTATCAGTTTGATGTTAGTGAATTGACCGGGGGGTGTTGTAAAGTTACTTCGATAGCTTTTTTGAGCCTGATTTTCCTGAGGTACGCCAGTTGCAATAAACCCAGCAGCAGCGCCACAAGACCTTCGCCTAAAACCGTATCCGGAACGCCTATTTTTTGAGAAATGCCCCCTACCAGTAAGCCACCAAGAGGCTGCATCCCAAAAAAAGCCATGGCATAAAAACTGATAACCCTGCCGCGCATAGCCGGATCAACCGTAGTTTGAATGAGTGTATTGCTAATGGTAATCTGGGCCATCATCCCAAAACCTGTAATGGCCGCAAACAAAAGGGCAATGTAATAATTAGGGATGTGAGAAAAGACAGCCAACCCTCCGCCGAAAATTAGTGTACTTACAGCCAATATCTTTTTAAGATCTCCTCCTGCTTTTATTGAGGCCAGGAATATAGCGCCCGAAAAAGCGCCCAAACCTATCAAGCTATCTATAACCCCAAAAGTTGATGCCGTTCCCTTAAAAATATCTTTGGCATAAACCGGTATCAGCGTATTAAAGGGTAAAACCATGAGGCTTATTAAGGCCAGCATTACCAGCACAAACTTAATTGAAGGTGTGCTTTTGATATAACTAAAGCCCTCTTTAAGTTCAAAATAGATGTTGTGCGTATGTGCTTTCGGCTTTGATTTGGGCAGCCTCATTAACAACAGCGAACCAATCACAGCAATAAAGCTGGCGGCATTGGCGCCAAAGCACATTACATCGCCAAATTTCTCGAGCACCAGGCCTGCAATACCCGGACCTACCAGTCTTGACAGGTTTACCATAGATGAGTTAAGTGCCAGCGCATTCGGTAAATCAGCTTTATCGTCAACCATCTCATAAACCAATGATTGACGGGCGGGCACATCAAAAGCATTAATGATACCCAGAAGAGCGCTTAAAGCGATAATTTCCCAAACCACGTATCGCCCAAAAAACACCAGCGCCGTGAGCAAAATAGCCTGCATCATTGATGCTGCCTGGGTAAACAACAATAACTTATACCTATCATACCTGTCTGAAACTACCCCGCCCAAAAATGAAAATAAAAACGAAGGGAACAGACTTGCAAAAAGAGTAACTCCCAATAAAAATTTAGAATGTGTTTGCGAGTATATTACCCAACTCACCGCGGTTTTCTGCATCCAGGTACCCACCAACGATATGGATTGACCGGTAAAATAAAGCCTGTAATTCCGGCTTCTAAATGCATTAAAAGTGTTTATATTCATTACTCCCCTATCCCCGTCACGAAGACTTTATTCAAAATCAACAATTTTTGTTAGCGGGCCAATGGCCTTTTTTATCAACTCCTGTTCCTCAGGTGTACAGGTTGCGGCTATGGCATCATTAAGCCAGGCATTACGCTCGTTACGTACCTGGTGTAGCATATCGCGCCCAAGATCAGACAAGGTGATGATGGCTTTACGTTTATCGGTTTCCGAGATCCGCCTTTTGATTAAACCGCGCTGCAGGAGGTTGGCCAATATCTGCGACATGCTTTGCGTAGTTATTTTTTCCATAGCTGCCAGTTCGTTAGGCAGCAATTCCTGGTGCTGATCAAGCAGGGCAATCGTAGAGCGTTCGGTTAACGACAACTTATCGGCAGTTACCGAATGCTTCCGCAGTACCTTAATAAGCCTGGTTACCACGGTGCGCAGGTCGGCCGCCAGTTGAATATCTTTTTGATCTGTCATTTTTATTATAAAGAAAACTTGTAAGTTTACCTTACAAATATAAAGAAATTTTAGGCATTTATTGAATTACCTCTATTTTTTACATTGGTGTTATATGACATTGGGTAGCTTTGGTGTGGAATAATTAGGTATAGCCATGGGTATAAAACACGATATAATTTCATTAGATGATATCAAACTGTTGGTTGATACCTTTTATAATAAAGTTGGCGAAGACGTTTTACTGGCTCCCGTTTTTAACGAGCGCTTAGGCGATGGCTGGTCGCCCCACCTGGAAAAGATGTATACCTTTTGGCAAACCCTGCTATTGCAGGAACATACCTATAATGGCGCCCCGTTTCCGCCACATGCGCGCTTACCTATTGACGAAAAGCATTTTACAGAATGGCTAAATTTATTTACAGCTACAGTTGACAGCCTTTTTGCCGGCGAAAAGGCCGATGAAGCCAAATGGCGTGCAGGTAAAATGGCCGAAATGTTTCAATATAAAATAGCCTATTTTAAAAATAATCCGCTTAATATTATTTAGGTATTTATTTACCGGGCAATATGCGGGCGCATTTTAGTAATTTTGCCTTGTGCCACCACCTGTTAAAAAAACACCTGCCAAAACCACAGTTCCGGTAAAACGGAAACCTGCAGCGAAGAAAAAAACACCTTCCACAGTTCCTACAGGATGGATATTTGCCGCTATTGGCTTACTACTTATAGTGCTTTCGCCCTTTTATTATGGCTACGTTTTAAAAACGGCAACTGCAACCTGGCGATGGATACTGGATGCCGGCGAAACCACCAATTACCGTACCTACAAAAGTTTTGGCGTACGCATACCGGCCAATTATACGGTACATGGCATTGATGTATCATCGTACCAGGGCAAAATAAACTGGCAAAAGGTAAAGCAGATGAACGAGGATGGCGTACACATTAAGTTCGCTTTTATTAAGGCAACCGAAGGCGTTTTAATGACCGATCCCTATTTTCAGCGCAACTGGCGCGAGGCCCCGAAGGCCGGCCTTATTTGCGGTGCATATCATTTCTTTCTGCCTCAAAAAAGCGGCTTATGGCAGGCTAAATTCATGCTGCAAACGGTAAAAATTGAAAAAGGCGACCTGCCGATGGTTGTCGACGTAGAGAAGTTATACCGCACTACGCCCGAAAAAATGCGTACTCAGCTTAAGCTGTTCATCCACCAAATAGAAACCAAAACGGGTGCAAAACCCATTATTTACACCAACCTGAGCTTTTACCAGGATTACCTGCAAGGTTATTTTGACGAGTACCCGCTGTGGATTGCCCACTATTACCAACCCCAGTTAAAGGTGAGTAGCAATACCAACTGGCAGTTTTGGCAACACTCGGACAGGGCCCACATCAATGGCATTAGCCAAAGGGTTGATATGAGTATTTTTAAAGGCGATACTACTGCATTTGAAAAATTACTGGTGAAGTAAAAAATCACCCTGTTACCCCTTCCTTCTTATAAACATTCATCAAACTATCGGCCCGGTACCTATGTCCCTCCTTTAAAAAGGCATAATAAGGCGCTACGAGTTTGGCAGCGGCAGATGAGGGGTATTTATCCAACAGGTAGTTGTAGGCTTCTTTAAAATAATCGCTCAGGCGGTTCTGGTCATCCATAACCCAGGTCTTATCGGTTCCCTGGAGCAGCGCCTGTAAATAGCTTTTCTGGTTAACCGAAGCATCGGTAATACTTATAAAACCAGAATTTTCTTTAACAAACTGCTCCCACCATATTTCCCTATCTACCAGCTGCTTTGCACTTATAATTATCGACGCATCTTCCATATAAACAGCCTTATTCTCCTTATTCAATTGCTCAAGGTAGGCCTTCATCACCGGCGACACGGATTCATAAAACCATTTACTGATAAAATCCCGGTCTTGCCCCACATAGGTGTCGCCTTCTTCCATAATAATCGTAAAACCGTTATCGTTCAATTGCTTCAGGTATTTTGCAACTTTTGCCGGCAGTTTACCTGGCTTAACTTCACGCATGAGTATGGTATCACTTCGGTCGGTACGGTCATTATGGATATCATCAAGGGTTTTATCCAATTTATCGTAGTACGCGCTAAAAATCAAAAAAGCAGTATCGCAGGCGGCAGGGGCTTGCCCTTTGAATAGTTCTACATATCTCCCTGCAGCCGTTGTTGCATTTTCAGGATCGGTAAAATTTAAAGATTTAATAAATACCACATACTGATTAAACAACGGGTTTGTATATTGCGGCTTATTGATGATTGAAGTTTTAGCCGGCTTATTAGCCTTAACAGCATGTTTCGTTTCTGCCGAAGGTTGCTTTTTATGCGAGCAAGCGCACAACACAATTAAACACGTAAACAGGAATACACAGTTTTTCATGACAGAATGGAAGTATCTTGCATAAATATGAGCAATTTGTTTGGAAACAGAAAGCGCAACGATAAGACAACAACTCCATCATATGCCCCGGAAGCATATTATATATCAAAGACTTTTAGCGCTGAAAGGCCTCACCATCCAGAACATCTTATACTATGAAAATATCTACATTATCTTTTTGTGCTTTATTGATCACGATGGTTTCTGCCTGTCATTCGGTTATAACCGATGGTGCCACCGGCAACCAGGAACAAAGCAATATGCACAGTACCTATGACGATAGCACCTTAAATAATAAGATATTGCCTGTAATGATGCCTTATAACCGGCTGATTGACCCGGCCGGCAAAGTGGTGCGCTTTGGCGATCCCAATTTTGAAAACCATAGTCTTGATATCAAACTGATCCCTGGAACCTCGGTTTTAGCTGTTGAAGACCGGTACGGCATTACACTCATAGATTCGGTTGGCAGTAAGGTCGTAGCACAATGGACTTATAACAAGGATAAACGGTACAATGGCCTGATGAGTACTTACTCGGGCTTAAAGGTTCATAAAAGTGGCACAGAAACTCAGATTTTCTGGAGCGCAGCCAATGGCGATTCGCATAAATCATTTGTAATGCAAGCCCTATGGAACGGGCAGGATATCAGCATCAAAAACGCATTTGAATTTAAGCCCGCTGCGCCATCACCATTGGCGTTACCCAATGAATTATTAATCAATACCGAAGCGGGTACCGATTATTTATATGTGGCTTTAAACGGCAACAACCAGCTTGTAAAAATCAACCTGGGCACCAGCCAAACTGTTTATACCAAACCAACCGGGGTAGCGCCCTATGGCCTTGCGCTTGTTGGGCAGCGGCTGTTTATCACCAACTGGGGCGGGGCCGAACCAACCGATACAACCGGCCGGGAAACCGCGGGCGTACCTTATGGTAAAACCTACATCGACCCAAAAACGGGCGCTACAAGCTCCGGGAGCGTACAGGTATTTGATATTGCAAGCGGCAATGTATTGAAGGAAATTTCAGTTGGCCTACACCCCAATGTTATCATAGCCGATAAAAGCAACCGCTTTTTATATGTTGCCAATGCCAACAGCGATAACGTATCCGTAATAAACGCTGCAACGTTTAAGGTGATTGAAACCGTCCCGGTAAGGTTGATGCAGGATAAAAACGGCTACATCGGCGATTCGCCAAACGCACTTGCGCTCAGTAACGATGGTAACACATTGTACGTTGCCAACGGGCTTGATAATGCGGTGGCGGTAGTTCAGCTTGGGTCAGTTTCATCGGCGGGCGGCAAAGGCAAAACAGTTGTTAAAGGCTTTATACCTACCGAGGCTTATCCCGGCGGCTTACTGGTTGTGGATAACACCATTTTTGTAACCAACCTGGAAGGCGAAGGATCGCGGGTAAGCACCAAAGAGTTTAAAGCCGGGTCGCAGGTACCTGATGATGTTACCGCTTATAACTCGCACCACGAAAAGGCTACGGTATCTATCATCCCGTTGCCGGATGATGAGTTATTAAAAACATATACCAATCGTGTAAAAACGCTTAATCTTACCTTCAGGCAGGATATAGCACAACTGATACCGCGTAAAAACATCACCCCAAAACCAATGCCCGACCGTATCGGCGAACCATCGGTATTTAAGCACGTATTATACATCATCAAAGAAAACCGCACTTACGACCAGGTTTTAGGCGATATGCCCCAAGGTAAAGGAATGCCCTCATTATGTATTTATGGCGATAGCATCACCCCTAATCAGCATAAGCTGGCCAAAGATTTTGTGTTGCTTGATAACTACTATGCATCGGGCAAATGCTCGGCCGAAGGGCACCAATGGACTGATGCCGCCATGGTTACCGACTACGTGGAGAAAAACGTACGCGCCTGGTTCCGCAGCTACCCGCATGTGCAGGAAGATGCCCTGGTGTACGACAAGAAAGGTTTTATATGGAACAACGCCGCCGATCACGGTAAAAAAGTAAGGATTTACGGCGAGGCATCGGCACCCCATTATGACGAAAAATTAAGCTGGACGGATATGTACAATAACTACAAAGCCGGCATCCCGCTTAAGTTTTATAACACCAGCACCATATCAAGGGTGAGGCCTATGCTATCGCAAAACTACCCCGGATCGGACGAGTTAAAAATAACCGACCAGATACGGGCTTCGGCTTTTATCAACGAGTTAAAAGGTTATGAAAAACAGCCCGGCGACGAACTGCCTGAGCTGATGGTAATGGCCCTATCAACAGATCATACGCAAGGTACCCGGCCAGGCCTTCCTAAACCGGAAGCTATGGTGGCCGATAACGACCTTGCACTTGGCCGTATCATTGAAGCCGTATCCAAAAGCCGTTTCTGGAAAAACACCGTAATATTTGTTACCGAGGATGACTCGCAAGCCGGTTGGGACCACGTATCTGCTTACCGTACAACAGGCTTTGTGGTTAGTCCGTACAGCCAGTTGCAAAAAACGGTATCAACCAACTATAACCAAACTTGCGTTGTGCGGTCAATAGAGCAAATATTGGGCATACCACCGATGAATATTATTGATGCAACCGCCTTGCCCATGTTCAGTTGCTTTAGCGATAGGCCAACCGCCTACGCTTACAGCGCTGTGCCAAACCGCATCCCACTTAATAGTATCAACCCAAAACTTGCCGCGCTTAAAGGGCAGGCTTTGTATTTTGCCAAAGCATCATCAAAGCCAGAGTTTGACCACATTGATGGCGGCAACGACGATATGCTGAACCGCATTTTATGGTACGCAGCAAAAGGTAAAAAAACCTACCCCGTAAAATTAACCGGCAAAGCCGACAAAGGTGATGATGATTAAACAGGGCTATTTATTTTTTTGCCGAAATAAACCTTACACCATCGATATGTTCGCCAATGAGAATATTGGCCATATCTGCCGTTTTATAATAGGGCGGCTTTCCGGGCATATCATCGGCAATGCCAACACCGTTAATCTTTAAATTTTCAAATACAACATTTTTTATACTGCGGTCATTATCATACCCGGCAATTACCGAGATATTGGAATGGCGACCCTTGAAATCAATATCTTTAAAATAAACATTTTGTATTCCTCTGCCCGGCGAAGTATTGTAATAGTGATTAAACATTACCCTGATATTAACAAGCTGCCCCTCTCTGAAATCTTCCACCCGGATATCTTCAAAGCTAATTTGATTCAGCAGGTTACTGTCGCCCGCGTTCAGCGCGATGCAACCCTGGTAATCAATTTGATGCTCGTGCTGCTCCAGTATGTCTATATTTTTAAAAGTCATATTTTCAAGCGTATCCGGGTTGTTGGTATCGCCGTGGGTACCAATTAATATAGGGTGGGCAACATCTGCCCAAAGCGTGGCGTTGGCAACAGTTATGTTTTTGGTGTTGCCATAATAATTCCACCTGTGACCATAAATGGCAATACAATCGTCTGAATTTCTCATAAAGATATCGCTGATGGCAACATCCAAACTGCAGAAAACATCAATACCATCGGCGTTTCCTTCAAAGCTAAACGACCTAAAATTACTGATCTTCACCCCTGCCGACTGGCCGATAAGCACACTGTACTTATGTGGTAAAACGACGATCCCGTTTACTTCAACGTTTTTTGAAAACGTGATGGTTAACTGGTCGTTACGGGAACCGGGTATAGCGTAGGGGCTGGTTTTCTTAATGTCTGCTTTTTGTATAAGAGGCAATTGAGTCAAAATTCCACGACCGAGGATACGTACGTTCTCTACCTTATCAACAAGAATCTGCCCTTGTACAATGGCACCACCTGCTAAATAGATAGTTTGGTTCGACCGGGCTTTTAAAACCCCTACCCTGTGTATCCCAGGGCCAAAATAGGTTACACTGGCATCGGCCCATGATGGGTGGAAAGTTTCAAGTGGATTGGCAAACAGCTGTAGGTTATGAAATATATCTCCGTTTATCTCTATGGAAAGATTCCGGGGTTTATCCAAAAAAAAGCTGACTTCGTTTGATTGTAATTTTGGTGTTATGCCAAAACTCAGCGGCCTTACCCGGGCTTGTTTAACAGTGCCTCTGTTATAAGCAACGGCAACCTCCACCACACCAGAAAAATCAAAATAAGCGAAAGAACTAAGCTGATATTCGCTTTTTGTATTAACTACGTTAGCAACCTTGGCCATATAGGTAGGCACCGTTTTCCATTGCTTTCCATTTTGCCTTATTCTGACAGTAAAATCGGTTGTTAAAGCCGCTCCGTCGGGAGCGTTATAGGTGATCAGTTGGGCTTTTACAAGGTTACCAGTACACAACAACGATACAAACAGCGTAATAATTCTTTTTTTCATTAAATATAAATAGTTGAAACTCCCGACGTATACCTGCCGTCGGCACAAATCTTCGCGTCGAACCAATCCACACCTAACTTCCAGTAGTCCCTGTGATTTAGCCAGAGAAGCAAATGGGTTGGTAATGGTTACCGATTGAAGATTTTATAAAAATCGCCCGAAAAAAAAGAAGAGGAAGGCGGTTATCAGGCCAAATATAGGGGGTATATTTAGCGTATCGCCGTTAAAAACAAGCAAAAATGAGCTATCTGTCCATATTTAAACACCACACGTCCGTAAAACATAAGTATTAGTTATTACTTAATGCTTACTTTTTTGATTAACCAAACTATCGTTGCAGCTCCAATTCCCGGGTTTATTTTTTCAGATTAAACAAATCTCTGGTTGTATATTTTGTATCAAACATCTCCGGTTCCCAGCCTTTCATCACCACAATAGCCCCGTTTATCGATAACATCTATCGTCCAGAAAATATTGGCAATACTTTCGGACAAGTAAACGATAACAAAATATTAAATTAATTAAATCATGAAAAAGTTAATACTTTCTGTAGGGTCAGGCTTGCTACTGACGGTCTGCATCCTGGTAGCTTGTAAAAAAAGCAGCTCAACTGATGGAACTACAACAACTACCAACACAACCACAACGGCTTCAGTTTCGGCTTTAACCTGTGGTTCGGCAGTAGTGTCATCAACTGCAACCGTTAATACCGTATTTAGCGGTAGCGCCACTATACCGTATACTGGCGGCAATGGTGCCGCTTATACCGCCGGTAGCGCAATCTCTTCAACCGGTGTTACCGGCCTAACGGCCACTTTAGCCGCGGGAACACTGGCCAGCGGGGCGGGTAACATCACATATGCCATTGCCGGTACACCAACGTCAACTGGTACCGCTTCTTTTTCAATCACCTTTGGCGGGCAAACCTGCAGTTTCACTGTTGCGGTAGATGCCGCAAGTACATCAACAACAGGTTGCTCTACTTCAAACACCATTGCATCAAAAGTAGTATGCTTAGCCAACGCTTTTTTAGCAACGCTTAGCACGTCGCAGCAATCATCTGTTGTACTTACGCTTAACCTGACCAATGCAAAAAGATGGTCGAACCTGCCATGCGGGGTTTCATGCAGAAACGGATTGGCATTTAGCAGCTTAAGCAGCACACAATTAGCAGCAGCTAAAGCGGTTGCAGCGGCAGCTTTCGGAACAACAACCGGCGAAGGTTATGACGAGTTTACACAAATTATGGCCGCCGATGATTACCTGGGCCAAACCGCTTCCGGCTATTCTTCGGGCAATTATATTATTGCATTTTTGGGCACCCCAAGTACAACAGGAAAATGGATGCTACAGATTGGCGGGCACCACTATGCGCAAAATATTACTTATGACGCAGGTGTTGTTACCAGTATTACACCTTTGCACCAGGGAGTAGAGCCTAAAGGTTCATTTACGTTAAGCGGAACTACTTATAACGGCCCGCTGGAGTCTGAACATACCGCAATGCAGGATATGCTTGGTTCTTTCACCAGTACCGAACTGGCTTCGGCAAAAATATCCAGTACTTTTTCAGACTGCCTGATGGTACCTGGCTCTACTACTAACACTTTCCCAACCACTAAACAGGGAATTAAAGTTAGCACGCTTAGCGCTGCTGCACAGGCAAAAGTACTGGCAGCCATGATGCCATGGATCAACGACGTAGATGCTACTGCTGCCGCCGCATTTACAACTATTTATCAAAATGAGCTTGCAAGTACTTACGTTACCTATGCCAGCAATACATCTGCTGTTGCCGGTACCGCCAGTTCATTTTTAACAACAAATACCGATTATGTGAGGATAGACGGACCAAGTGTTTGGATAGAATTTATTTGCCAGACAGGTGTGGTGCTTTCGGGAATTCACTACCACACTGTGATGAGAGACCATACCCGTGATTACATAGGTTTATAACAAGAATCATAGAAATTATGCAAAACATCTTTTCGATAAACAGTCGCCATAAAAACAGTTGGCGGCTGTTTATTTTTGTATCCGTTTTTGCTGTTACAGCATTAAGGCCAACCATTTCAAGTGCTCATCAAACGCCCAATACGCTTGTTTTTTTAGATGTAAGCCCGAACAGGGTTGCCCTGGAACTCCAAATGCCCTTATCAGAACTGGAACTTGCTTTTGGCAACAACATATCTAAAAAACCCGAAACGCTTATTGATAAATTCGGGACCCAGCTAACAGAATACCTCAAAGCGCATGTACACGCTTATTTGAAGAAGACAGCTCCCTGGAATGTTGAAATAGTAGCTTTGAGGATGAATAAAGGGAAGTATATCGAGAATGGCATCGATTATTGGGAAGTAGTTGCCAACGTGGTTATCGTCCCGCAACCCGGCGAAAGTACCCGGAAATTTATGCTCGATTATGATGTGATCATGCACCAGGTTGTAAACCATGCAGCCCTTATCTCCATCCGCAGCGATTGGGAGACCGGAAACTTAAATGCTCCCTCGGCTGATGCCATGGTTATCAGCTGGAATACCAAAGATAATGTGATATACCCATTGGAAATAAATTTGCAACAGGGAAGCTGGTTTAAGGGTTTCAAAAGCATGTTCGGCTTAGGTATGCAGCATATTAAAGAAGGCACCGATCATTTGCTGTTTTTGATAGTTTTGCTGTTACCTGCAGCATTATTGACAAAAAACAAGCAATGGGGCAAGTTTGGCGGCACAAAATACAGTATCCTGAGGTTATTGAAAATTGTTACGTCGTTTACAATTGGCCACTCTCTTACCTTGCTCATTGGCGCCTTAGGCTGGTTAAAACTGCCTGCGCAGCCTGTAGAAATATTGATTGCATTTTCCATTTTAGTTTCTGCGGTTCATGCCATAAAACCCATTTTTCCGGGGAGAGAAATGTTTGTAGCGGCGGGTTTTGGCTTGATACATGGCTTAGCGTTTGCATCCATATTAGCTAACCTTAACCTGGGCGCAGGTACTATGGCGCTAAGTATTTTAGGCTTTAATTTAGGGATAGAGGTAATGCAGCTGTTTGTTGTTTTAATTACCATTCCGTGGTTAATTTTACTAAGCCAAACGTCAGTTTATACGTACGTACGGGTTGGCGGCGCTGTCATCTCGGGTATAATTGCCACTGCATGGATGCTGGAGCGTGCCACACAAACGCCTAATTTTGTTTCGGCTTTTGTAAATAAAGCAGCGCAACAAGCCGTGTGGGCCATCCTACTGTTAGCAATTTTGGCATTGGCAAGCTTCGTGGTAAACAGGCGTGTTGCCCGTTCATGATGAAACAGTTGCCGCAGGTTGGCGACATTATTGAAGCGGGCCGGTACTGCGTTCCTGATTACACGGCAGTTTAAAAAGTGATAGTCCTGCTGAATAAGACATTGGGTCAGCAAACGCATCTAATTGGGTTAACATAACTTAACACATTTCGGGCATATTTTTTATAAATATTTAATAATCAATATTTTATACTTTATCATGGTTAACACTAAACTGATCGCACAATTTAGGCGCATCCAATATTTGTGCCCGTTGTTGGCCAATACAATTCCCTTTGGTGCCTGGGTCATTTGACCACGATCAGCCAATAAAAACAAGGTATCGACGCTATAAGTTTATTCTGTTAGCTATTATCAAATAACAGCTTATCGCCGTTAGGTATTTAGATGCGTTTGCCCTGGGGCGTTGGACTAACTATTTTGCCATATTTTCAGAAAACTCTATATTTGCACATCCGTTCACGAATATTACTCCAATGAGAATAACAAAGTAAAACCGATGGTCATGTGCCATCATACAATCCGCAGCCCGCGGTAGTTTTTGGTCACCGATTTTTCAATGCTTTTACTTTGTTATTATGAGTATCCTCATCCGTTCACTCACATATATCCATCCCGACAGGGAAACCCTTTTTGAAAATATAAACCTTGCCATAGCTAAGGGCGAAAAAGCCGCGCTTGTAGGTTTTAACGGCGCCGGGAAATCAACGCTATTACAATTGCTTGCCGGACAATTGCTTGCCACTGGCGGAATGCTTTCTCTTTCCGAACCTTTTTGGTATGTTCCGCAGCAAATGGGTAATACCGGGCAAACCATTGCCGAAGCTTTACAGGTTGGCAAAAAGCTCACCGCCTTTCGGGCCATCCTGAACGGCGATGCCCACCAGAATCATTTCATTGATTTGCAGGACGATTGGGAAATTGAAGAAAACGTACTGGCAAGCCTGGCGCACTGGCAACTGCACTATCTTGACCCGCAGCACCCCATGAGCACACTTAGCGGCGGGGAAAAGGCCAAAGTGATGTTAGCAGGTATTACATTGCATCAGCCGGGCATTATTTTGTTGGACGAGCCCAGCAATCATCTTGATACACAAAGCAGGGAGCAACTTTACCATCTAATACAAACCAGTAAGGCCACTATCCTTGCAATAAGCCATGACCGCACCTTGCTAAATTTATTGCCCGAGACTATTGAATTAAGTGCCGTTGGCCTGGAGCGCTTTGGCGGTAACTATGATTTTTATGAAAGCCAAAAACGGCAGGACATTTATGCCCTGCAGGCCCGCGTTCATGAACAAACTAAAATCCTTAAACAGGCCAAAGCAAAAGCCCGGGAACTAACAGAACAACGGCAGCAACAGGAAGCCCGCGGCAAAGCACAGGGCAATAGCGGCTCGTTACCCCGAATCCTGGCCGGTCGGCGCAAAGCCCAGGCACAACAAAGCAGCGCGAGGATAAGCGGCGTTCAGGATGAAAAGATAAGCAAGGTTGCTGCAAAGCTCAGCGAACAAAGATCCAGCCTTCAAACATATCAGCCTCCTTCTATCATGCTCAAAAGCTCAGGCCTGCACACCGGCAAAATACTGATTGATGCCCGGGAAATAAGGTTCGGGTACAGCGAAATCCCCTTGTGGCAGCCCTTAACATTCCAGGTCCGCTCGGGCGACCGTGTGCAGGTTACCGGGGCCAATGGTTCCGGAAAAACCACCCTGCTCAAAATGTTAATGGGGCAATTACAACCAACCGCAGGACAAATTAGCTGCGCCGCTTTTAGCTACGCATATCTTGACCAGCAGTATACCCTGATTGATGAAAAATTAAGTGTTTTTGAACAGGCGCAACAATGCAATAGCCGCTTGTTACCTGAGCACGAACTGCGGTCGTTGTTAGTTTACGCCCGGTTTCCTGCCGAAAGCTGGAACCTGAAATGTGCAGCCTTAAGCGGCGGCGAGAAACTGAAACTGGCGCTTTGTTGCCTGTCACTCCGCCATACTGCCCCCGATATACTCATCCTGGATGAACCCACCAATAACCTCGACCTGCAAAGCCTGGAAATGTTGACCAGAACGGTAAAAGATTTTGGTGGGACACTGATCCTGATATCGCACGATGCCAGGTTTGCCGAAGAAACAGGCTACAACTGTATTATTCGGCTGACCTGATCTTCTCGCGGTGTTGTTTACCCCACTTGATCATCTCGAGGATAATGGCGCCAAAGCTCCGGCAATAGTCCGTCACGGTATATTCCACCAGTACGGGGGTATCTGGCGTTACGGTGCGTTTAAGCAACTGGTTAGCCTCCATTTCTTTAAGTTCGCGAGATAACATACGCGTTGTAATACCGGGTATACTCCGCTCAATATCGCGGAAACGCTTATTGCCGTTGCAAAGCGAATTAATGATGGGCAGCTTCCATTTGCCGCCAATTACATAAATTGTGTCCTGTAAAGCCCTTACTTCCTCTTGTTGGTTACGCGGTGTGGATAAAACTTCAGCCGCTTTTTCTGCTACTCCCATACTGGTATACTCTGTGATACTGGTAACAAAGTTATACCATTTTCGCCATAAATTTGTATCATGAAAACTTTAAAAGAAAAAATAGCCGTTATAACCGGCGGTAACAGCGGTATAGGCTATGCCACCGCTAAGGAAATGAAAGCGCAGGGTGCCACAGTAATCATAACAGGACGAAGGCAGGAAGCCGTAAATAAGGCTGCAAACGAACTCGGCGTAACGGGTTTTATCGCTGATCAATCAAGTATAATACAGACTGAAGACCTGGCAAAAAAGATAGAAACACAATTCGGAAAAATCGATATCCTGTTCATCAATGCCGGCATTGCAGGTACCGCGCCCATCGAACAGGCCACCGAAACACTTTTTGACAGCATTATCGACATTAATTTCAAAGGCGCGTATTTTACGCTCAGCAAATTTATACCGTTGTTAAACGATGGTGCATCGGTGGTGTTCCTTTCCTCCAATACGGCCAGCATGAATGGGGTGCATTCATCTATTTATTCTTCGGGCAAAGCCGCACTCAATTCGGTCATGCGCATTGCCGCACTTGAACTGGCTCCCCGTGGTATCCGCGTAAACGCCGTTAGCCCGGGCCCTACTCAAACAGAGATACTCAATAAAATTGGACTGGATGAAACCACGCGAAAAAACCTGGACAACTGGATGATTGAACGCATTCCATTAAAGAAAATGGGCCAGCCCGAGGATGTGGCCAAAATGGTCGCCTATTTCTCGGGCGACGCAGCAAAGTTCATCACCGGGGCCGAGGTTGTTATGGATGGTGGCATGAGCCTGGCATGAGGCAACTATATAACTGGCGGCCGGCTAAATTTAAAGCATCCGCCAGTTTACCTTTATAACCAACAAACATAGCCCCAACAACGGGGCGCAACAAAAAACGGTGCTTAAAAGCCTTTAAATAAAGCCACGCTCTTAGGCGTCACTTTGCCTATCCTTTTGTCTTTACGCGATACCAGTTCACAAAGTTGAATGGCGGCACTTTCAAAATCATCATGGCTGTTACTGAGCAGCAACCAGGCTGTGTCAAATGACTCGCCCTCATCAAAAGAAAAATTGGTGATCGCCGGAATTTCCGCCTTCAAACTGGCGTGATCATCCCGTTTTGTGCATACCCAGATGCCGTTATGCTGCGGATTTTTTTCGGTCTCCCGGAAGATCAGTACGATCTTTCCGTCGAAATAGAGATAAAACATCCCCACAGCAGGCTTAACAATCACACCTGCGGGCAGATAATCCAGCAGGAAGTCAAAAGGCATCGTTTTCTTCATTGGGCAGTATTTTGTCCATTAAATATAATCAATTGGTTTTGCTTATCTTAGTGTATGAGCATTATGAAATTTATCAGCGATGCACCCGCAGAAAGGCAGGCCTTTTTGACCACACTGCATGAGGCAATCATAACTAACGACCCAACAATTACCCCTGTCATCAAGCTGATGATGGGCAAAGAAATGATTTTATACGAGGAACGCGGCGTTATGAAATACGGGCTGGCCAGTGCAAAGGCTTACATGTCGTTACACTGCCTGCCCATGTACATGAACCCCGCGCTGTACCAGCAATTTGAAAAGCTGCTGCCGGATGCTAAATTCCAGAAGGGTTGCATCAATTTTAAAGATGAATCCGAAATGTCTGCCGCAGCCCTGGCCACACTGATCGCTGCATGTTCGGGTATAAGTATAGCAGATATGCTGGAAAAACGGAAAAGAAAATAGCCGGCCAATGAACTGTACTCGTCCCAAATTTGGGGGCTTGTTCGGGGCAGTTGCTTACGTTTTATCTGCAGCACCCATAAATGATTATAAACATGATCAATTAAAAGTGGGATTATTTCTACAAAGAGACCTGATCAAAGCTAATGGTAGTGGGCGTTGCCATTGAGCCTGAAGAAACAGCCAGGCCTGCTAATAACGATTTTTTTATTTGGCCAGCTACTGAACCTATTTTTGTCCAGTTTTTTCCATCAACTGAAGAGTAACCTGAGAATACATCGCCCTTTCGCTGTAAACGGAGCCAATAATATCCCGTGAGGCGACTGAAAATAACTACAGGCTCCGCAAGCGATTGGCTTGATGTAACCGTTTTTGTTCCATTTCCTGCTAACTCCCGGAAAAGGAGACTGGTGTGCCAGCTTGGCGCCTCCGCCTGACCCGATGGCTCAGGTTTTACCACTAAAGCTATCTGCGGCGCATTAACCGTTAATCCTTCGCGGATAACCAGGCCAAAATTGGTAAACTGTGAACTAACCTGGGGAACGTACCGGCATGTGATGGCCCCATCGCCGTTTAAGGCCGTATAAATAAATTTAAACTGATTATTTAAGCTGTCAATACCCATTCCGCCTGCTGTTATGGTAAATTGCCGTCCATCAAAAACCGCGGCGCTTTTTTGTTCTCTGTTATCTCCAACATCTGCCTGTTCCCAATTTGCACGGAAACCCGTTGTAATGCTAACCGGATAAGCATCTGCACCCCCGCCCCATTTATTAGCCGCAGAAACTATATAGTAATAGGTTTTCCCTTTTAATACTTTACTATCCTGGTATAACGGATTAGTGATATGGCTGGCTATAACAAAATAAGGTCCATTTCTGTTCCCTGCTCTTTTAACAGTATAATAATCCGCGCCCACAGAAGATACCCAGGTTACAGTATTGCCGTTTAATGAGGTTTTAGCTAACAGACCCGCCGGCGCTGCCGGAATGGTATTGACATCATATTTCCCGTTTACCGATGCCGTTCTGGAGTAGAGCAGCGTTCCAAAACCCACATGGTCGGCACCTGGTAGCCCCTGCTGTTCCGGCCTCATCTTTTCGGCCGCCTGCCGGGTATAGGGCGCCGCTAAACCCATACGATTTACGTAATGATTATAGATCTGTTCGTACACCGCCCGCAGCTTCCCCCTGCCTTCTGATGATAGCTGCTGATGCAAGTATTTACCTGTTCTGTCCATTGCGGGTACGTAAGGCACATCCTGCCCAAGGTTATATCTGGCGGTATATTCAAATCCCTTTAGTAAACGGTTATCTGCATAAGCATATAAATTTAATCCCTGGTGCCACGCCATTTCCGCACAATCGCCTAAATGGGCTATGCCCAGTTGTGTATGACTTTGATCCCGGCCGCTTTCCTGGCATTGACCCGCGTCGTTAATAATATAATTAACCAGGCTTCCATCGCCTGGGCCGTCAATATAATAGTGTAAAACCCGTTCAAATATGGGGCGGTCATTGCAAAAAACACCTATTGCCATCATTGTTTTCATGGCTGCCGCATCCCAATTACCGTTGGCAAACGGAGCAAAATCTTTGATAGCCGGGTATATCACTTCATGAAAATGATTCTCTGTTTTTTCGATATCCGCTGCAGACCAACCCGAATGGGTATAGCGGAGTATCTCGGCAGCATTCACCATTTTAAATGGGCCAAGCCCGGCCATTAATACAGCATCGCGCCCGGTTATTGATTTTAATATTGATGACCAGGAATTAACAATTTCTATAGCTTTATCGGCATAAGGTTGTTGACCGGTAAGCGCCCACATCAATGCATTTTGATAAGCAGCATTGGCATCTGCATCATAAACACCCTGCCCAATAGTCGGATTCCGGCCTACCATTTCCATAGGCCCCTGCATACGATAGGTATTTTGTGATTGCGGATAAGCCTGAAGAACCAGGAACCCGCTGTATATCGGTTCCTGCTTTTCTTTTATTGCTGTTTTCATCCGCTCTATATCCTGCGTGTTCTGCAATAATCCGGGATGTGTAAACGACTGCGCTTTTGCAAAATTAGCCAGGCACAATAATAAAAAGCAGCACAGGAGTAAACATATTCCTTTTATATAATTCATGATTTATTTATGGTATTGTAATTTATAAGATGTTCATTTTACATGACTGTAATAGCTAAAAACTTTTTGCCTTGTGCTTCGCGATATACCAACAAGGTTCATCGCCTGGTTACATAAAAAGTTTGTTCAACCGGTTCCGCAGATTGATACAAAGGTTCTGTTACGCTCCCCCATTGATAAGCTACTACTTTAATCTTTACGGGGTACTTACTTTTAATAGGGATAGGTGTAAATTTAATGGCGCTATTTTCCACATATGCCGGTCCCGAAATAATATAATAATCCACAGGTAATACCGAATCTGACATGGCATGTAAAGCAAGTTCTTTGGTACCATATTTAACATCTTGTATTTTTTGAAATGTTATTTTCTGGGGTTTACCAGTTGTTAATTTAGCGGGGATGGTCATCTTGCCAGGTTGTACCGCATGCCGATATTCGTCATCGCCTGCATTTTCTTCCTGTATCCAAAGATCACCTCCCATACCCGACCGGTCAAATTGTAATCTGAATGAAGAGGGGCCTGTTTGTATTACCGGACCAGTGATTACCCTAAAGCTAATGGGGCCTGCCGCATGCCCCAATTTTTGGCCACCACCAATAAGCTCCGGGGGCATTTTTGATAAAAAACCACCTTTTAGCTGGAATGAAACACCGCCTTGTTCTGGTTCAAACTTCAAGGCCGCAAAACCCAATTTAGCAACCGGCAATAACTGACCATCCTGTATAAAAGTAAGCATTTGCCTTTTGCGCCTTACACGGTCGCCTTCAAACCTCATGGCCGCTGTCGCCGTTTCCTGATCAAAAAACCAATATACATTAGCGCTATTACCCTCAAATGATTTATAAGGGGCAGGTAAAAACTCATCCTTTTCCATCCCGCCTGTACCTGTTAACCATCCGGATGATCTTTCAATCGGTTTTAAGGCCGACTGTCTTTGTTCGGGCAAACGGTACAGGCATGCTTTACGGATATACAATGCGATAAATCTTGCCAGGTGTGCTGACCAATCGAAATGCCCTCCGCCGGGATCTACAATTACACTAATCAGGTTACTGGCATCACGGGCACGCAAAGCTAATGCGGTTTGTTTTACCACCGGCCAGTAAAAGTCACGGTCACCAGGTTGGGTGGCTGGGTCGGGCACACGGTATTGCGGCCACTCGGTAGTTTCGCCCACGATGTAACAAAGCGGAATATTTTTAAAATTCAGGGAATCAGGTAATGGAATAGTTTTTACGGGGATGCATGCTATAGTTCGTTCGGGCAAGGCATTTACAAAGGTCCAGGCAAAATGCCCGTTAGCCGAGTGGCCCATGGGGATAACCGGGGCCGTTTTTAATTCCTGATAACCCGATTCCAGTGCCAGATCACCCATCATTTGCTGAAATACTTTTTCCATTCCGGGTTTCATATCAGCAGTTAAAGATTGATCTCCCCTTTGTGCAGGCCCAATCCAAATGATACCCAAACCTATCTCAGCAGCCGTGCGCCGGATGAACGGATCCTCCAGCCAGTTACGTTCCAGCAAATTAGCCAGGGATACAATTACACCTTTAACATGTTTACAATTTGGTGGTATCCATAAATAAGCATTCCGGGTGCTAACCTTTACACTATACTGATATACGTGATCTTCGGGTTTATCCTGAGCTTTACAATTACTAACCAGAACAGTCAGCAACAAAACAATGATCTTACGAGCCATAGAGTTTAATACTTTAAAATATTGATTTATAAACTCATTACTGATTGCATTATGGTGTTACCCTGAACCAGTCAAAATCGGCATAACCTCCCATGCGTACATCAGGCTTGCTGATACAGAATAAGCCCATCTTTGCTCCTATCCATTTATCGGGTTGCGCATAAAACGGCTGTCCAATATCCTTAAAATTGATCCCATCCTCACTATAACTAAAACTACACCGGGCATCGGGCGAACTCACATGCACCCGTAAGTAAACTGCAGATTGGTTGATCCTTTCCTCAGCCAACACCTCCTCCAAATTGCCATTTAATGCTCCCCTACAGATAACCTGGTTTACTTTAAATCCTTTTTCATCTTTAGAGACAGACAGGTACGAATAGTCATTTCCCATAATGAGCAAGCCTGCCTTCTTACCTTGCCATATCCCCCATTCCACTTTATAGTCTACTTTGGTGGTTGCAGTAAAATCAGGAGCCGGGAACTTTTGTAGCAGCAGGTTGGGAACAGGCCAAAGGTTAACCGCGTCCTGATCTGTTGGATAAGCAAACAACCGTAAATAACCCGAGCCGGGAATCAGTGCGCTCCATTGAATTTTTGGGTTGGCATGCCATTGCCATTGTAAACCGGGCTTATCAGCGTTAAACTCGTCATTTTCAGCAGGTGTTGCTATCGGATAACGTTTACCCACATCGGGCTTTTTGAATACCGGTACCGGTTCTCCTTTTCCATCACCATCATCATCTTTTCCAATCACTGGCCAGTTGTTTACCCATTTAACAGGCTCCAGATGCAAAACTCTGCCATAAGGCCCTTTATCCTGAAAGTGAATAAACCAGGGCTCACCGGTTTGTGTCTCGACCAGCGCACCCTGGTGTGGGCCATTTACCGTGGTTCCACCCTGGTTCATCACTACCTTAGCTTCATAGGGACCATATATATTTTTCGATCGCAAGGCAAGCTGCCAGCCGGTAGCTACGCCGCCGGCCGGCGCCATTATGTAATAATACCCGTTGCGCTTATAAAATTTAGGACCCTCTATAGTATGGTTATCACCGTGGCCATCATAAACATGCTTACCGTCATCGGTAACGCCCGTCCCTGCCGCATTTAACTGAAAAACGGCCAGCAAACTATTAACCCCTGCACGGCTGCCCGCCCAGGCCACTGCGAGATAGCCTTTGCCATCATCATCCCAAAAAGGACAAGGGTCAATAATTCCCTTGCCCGGCAAAATCAACAAAGGTCTACTCCAGGCACCCGCCGGATTTTTGGTTTTAATCATATAAATACCATAGTCCGGGTCGGGATAATAAATGTAAAACTCGCCCTTATGAAAACGGATACTGGGCGCCCAAACACCCTTGCCATGCTGAGGCTTATCATAAACAATTTCAGGGATTTGTTTTTTTAGTGCGTAATTGATCAGCCTCCAGTTAACCATGTCTTTGGAATGCAAAATGGGCAAACCGGGCATACAATTAAAACTGGATGCTACCAGGTAATAATCGTTCCTAACACGTATTACATCGGGATCTGAATAATCTGCATAAAGAACAGGGTTCTTATACGTACCGTTTCCCTGATCTGATACCCATGTTTTTGAAAAGGGATCTATTTGTGCTATCGCATTATGGGCAACCGATATAACGCTCAATAGGGCAACAAAAAAAACCACCATCTTATTGTTCATAGCTTTATAACAAATTAGCCAAATATAGTTCAAAAGTAGGGCAAAGGAAAGATTCGCAAGGGAGGGGAATAGATCAAATAAGGGGGAGAAGAAATGAGATTGGCTTATAAACTGAGCAATTTTTTTGATAATGCACCAAATCCTAAACCCGTAGGCTGATGGAGCTTATATCTTTTTCTTCAAAATGGAGAGCCACAGCCGCCTATGCCTGATAACATTGATTGATTCAAAGTATATTCTTTATACCTTCTGATAATAAAGTGGACAAGCGCTTTGTAAGTGAATGACAAAATGCCTTCAGTAAAAGCATGTTGAGTTTATTATAACAAATCGTATTCGTATAAAACGGCAAAAGCATCCTTCCACATAGAAAGATGCTTTTACTGTTTATAATGGTAATTACTTTAAAAAGAAATCCAATAAATCTTTTTGAACCTGCGGGGTATTTTCCTGCACTACCCAATGGCCTGAATCTTTAATTACCGACTCCTGCACATTTTTAGCTACCAATTTGGTATGCGTTGCCAGGAAGGGTGCCGCGAAATGGTCAGAGCCCATGGCCAGCACCGGCATAGTTAGTTTTGTTTTAGCAAACTCAATGTTATCCTTAGCATCCTGGTTAAAATAGCCAAACCAGTGGAAAGCACCTGTAGTTGCGCCGGGAACTGAGTAAGCCCTGATAAACTCTGCTTTCTCGGCTTTTGTAAAGGCATCCTTTTGAAAACCCACAACCGGCCAAAAATCTGTAAAGAATAAACCAACTTTGCCCGAAACCAATTCGCCGGCGTGTGGCTGTGCAAAAAAGCCAAACCACCAGGCCTGCGCTTTTACCTGGCTCCATACCGGTTCAATGCCTGGCAATAAAGCATCCATTAAGGCCAGCTTTTTAACATCGGCAGGAAATTGTGCTGCATAAGCATAAGCTACCATCAAACCTATATCATGCCCGGCCAGGTTGATATGTTGGTAACCTAATTTTTTCATCAGTTCGTGCATATCAACTGCCATGTTCTTTTTGTCGTACCCGCCGGCTGTTTTGCCTGATTCGCCAACACCGCGCATATCGGGTGCTATAACGGTGAAGTGTTTGGATAGCTCGGGCAGTAACCTGTTCCACATATACCAGTTTTGACCAAAGCCGTGTACCAATAATAAAGGTTCACCCTTGCCGCCTATTACATAGTGTATTTTAACGCCGTTAACCGTAGCATACTGGTGTTTAAAATTAGACGGTGGGTTGGCAGGTATAATAGCCGCTGATACGCTGCAGGCTACCACGGTAAATACCAGGACCAGCACCAAGTGCTTAATTGTTGTTATTGCTTTCATGATTTCTATCGTTTTTAGTTGTTATGTATATTTATTTTTTTTTGTTATCGCGGATGTCTTTATAAGCATTGGGCAGGTTAAAATTGTAGTGGAGCCAATTAAACAGCACGTAGCCTTTATCGTATTCCTTCATTTTTACAGCATCTTTGGTTTGTTCAAGGGTGAGTCCTTTATCAACAGCGGCTTCTACCTCTTTCTTCAGTTCTTCCACATAATCAATAGTGTATTTGATGCCGGCTTTATTGGTAATGCGGCCATGCCCCGGTATTACAATGGCATCGTCGGGTAAAAAATCATACACCTTTTTCAGGTTGGCGGCAGGCTCTAAAAAAAATCCATCAAACAGCCAGGGAATTGCGGGGCTTTCGGCAATGAATGGGTTACCCGCCCAAAATACCTTCTGATTAGGCATCCACACAAACAAATCGGCGGGCGATTGGGCGGTGCCTACATTTAGCAGCTCGACTATTTTACCCTTGCCCATATCCACCTTAAGGTTACTATTTTTAGGTATCACAATATCGGCCGGGCGAAACACGGTGTTTTCAATACCCCTGTCGGCACCAAATAAGGTCACCATAAATTGCTTTATGCCATTGTAGTTTTTTGCCAGGTTTTCTTTCGCATATTCGTTTTGGATGATAAGAGTTGATGCCGGCAGCAGGTAGTTGCCAAAACAATGATCGCCATGATCGCTGGTATTAACCGCTAAAATAACAGGCTTATCGGTTACAGACCGGATCAGCTGTATTTCCTGGTCATACAAACGTTTGGTAAGCATTACTTCTATCAGCAATACTCCTTTTTCGCCCACAATAAAACCGCCCGTAGTGGCTTGGGGTATGCCTTTTGTGGTTTCTGTTTCGGCTGTGGTTGGGATAATGGCATAGATGTCGTCGTTAATTTTATGCAGTCCAAGAGTTACCTTATTGGCATCCCAAATAGGTATTGTTGGCGGCATTTGAGCGAATGCACCACCATGCAGGCAGGTTAGCGTTAGGCAAATGGCCAATAATTTTAAGATAAGTGTTTTCATTTTATTGTTTTTTTTAAGGATGTATGCAGGGTTATTGATGTTTTATTTTTGATAACCGCCAAAGTATTTTACCGGCGACCAGGCGGGGATTACTTCTGGAATAGAAGGGTTTTGAGCCGCGTATTTACCGGCAGCATAAACAACTTTTCCGTTCACCACGGTCATTAAGGCGGTGATGTTTTTAACTTTTTCTGCGGATGCAGCAAAATAATCGTCGGATAGGATAACCATATCGGCATACATGCCTTTAACCAGTTTGCCCTTCACATTTTGCTCGCCCGAGCACCAGGCGCTGCCCGATGTATATAATTGTAGCGCGGTGAATTTATCCAGCACCTGGTCTTGTGGCCAAAACTGCATACCGCCGATGGTTTTACCGGTTAGCAGCCAATGTAGGGCCATCCAGGGGTTATAGGTAGATATCCGCGGCGCATCGGTGCCCATACCCACCGGGATACCCATTGCCAGCATCTTTTTTATGGGAGGCAATTGTGTTTTGGGCTGCCCGTACATTTTGGTATAAAGTTCGCCCTGGAAATACATCCGGAATTGAACTGCCACCCCGCCACCAAGGGCTTTTACACGGGCCAATTCAGGGTCGGTAATAGTTTCGGCATGGTCAAAAAACCAGCGGAGGCCGTTAAAAGGGGTATCTTTATTTACCTTTTCAAACACGTTAAGCATCCGGTCTATCGATTCGCCATAAGTAGCATGCAAACGGAAGGGCCAGCGATTTTTAACCAGCAGGCGTATAACAGGCTCCAGGTCGGTTTCCATATCCGGCGATAGTACAATACGCGGCTCCAGGAAATTCTCAAAATCGGCTCCCGTAGCTATCAGGTTTTCGCCGGCGCCTTCCATTGCGTAACCATTTGCCATCAGGATATGGTCATTTTTATTAGGGTGAGTCTGGGCTATCCATTTTTCATAATCGGCAAACTCTTTTCCCTTTTGCTGGGCAAATAAGTAATACGAGGTACGTACCGTTAACTTCCCGGCTTTGGCCAGCGCGAGCGAAGCCTGGTAGTCGGCATCATAATTTTGGGAGCCGCCTGCAGCGTCAACCACGCTGGTGATACCAAAACTGTTTATCTCGCGATAAAAGTGTTCCGAACTATTGATCCTTTCATCGGGTGTTAAAGTACCTGTTAGGGCAAGCGTGCGGTAAATGGCCATGGGCGTTTCTTTGGCATACAAAAGGCCGGTAGGTTTACCATCTTTGTCCAGTTCTACCACGCTACCGGGGTAGCTGGTATTTTTATCATAACCAAGCACCTCTATACCTTTTTTATTCAGGAAAGCCTTACCGTACAGGTAGGTTATAAATACGGGCTTATCGGGCACGGCGGCGTTAATCTCGTCAATAGTAGGCTGTCGTTTTTCGGCAAACTGAAATTCATTCCAGCCACCTACTACTTTTACCCATGCTCCCGGCGGGGTCCTGGCGGCTTGTTCTTTTAACATTTCCATGGCCCGTTTCAGGGTTTTTACACCATCCCAGCGTAGTTCCATGTTAAAGTTTAGCCCCTCCCTAATGGCATGCATATGGCTATCGTTTAAGCCGGGAATAACCGTTTTGCCGCCTGCATTAACCAATTGGGTTTTGGCACCTTTGTAGGATTTAAAAATGGCTTGCGTGCCCCCAGTGGCCATAATAAGGCCGTTTTGCATGGCAATAGCCTGCTTAAATTCGCCGGGGGCGGCCATGGTGGCAACCTTGCCGTTGTAGATGATCAGATCGGCTTTTTGCTGTTGAGCTGATGCCGCGCTAACGGTTACTATCAGCAGCAGCGGAAACAGCCTTGTTAAAATTGAATTTAAATTTTTCATAGGTATGTAGGGTTAGATGTTTTGTAGCCATTTTAAAATAAAATCGGCATGCTGCTGCCAGCCCGGTTGGCCAAGTACAAAGTGATTACGGCCAGGAAATTCTTTGTAAGCCGTAACCGATGCGCTATCACTGTATTTTTTGTAATTGCTGTAGTTAAGCGATGCAGGGATAAAGTGGTCCGAACTACCGGATAGAAATAACAAAGGGGCATGCGGACGGGCAAAATCAACCTTAGCTGCGCTTGTGGTAGCATCACGCACCACCAGTTTCGATTCTGGCACCAGTAGTTTGTAGTAAGCCTCTTTTTGCTCTTCGTAGGGCATGCCGTTGGTAAAGGCATACTGCCATTCCGGAAACGACATGAGGTAGGTTTTAGCGGCATCGGTAAAGAAACCCAATGCCCCCCAGCCCGCTTTGTAAAAGGAGAGCTTAAAGGTAAAGACGCCCTGCGGCTGTAATGAATGGATGGCAATGCCCGCCACAGCCAGGTCTTTTTGCAACAATAACTGGGTTATCAGGCCGCCCATAGAGTGGCCTATCAGTATCGGTTTTTCTGGAAGGGATTGAACGATGCCTGCGTAGTAATCGGTTAACCCGGCCAAACGCAGGTTGGCTACTTCGGCATCCGGATGCCTTTGACGCAAGGTACAGGCAGGTGCATCCTTATGTGGCCAGGCCGGTGCTAAGGTATTGTATCCCTGTTGCTCAAAATAGGTTTTCCACTCGTTCCAGCAATCGCTGCTTACAAACGCGCCGGTAATAAAAACAATGGTTTTAGGATTTGTCGTTTTCATATTGTGTAGTGTTCATATTCTTTTATGTCGATATGAACCACAATTGACAACTGGCACGCCATCAATACAAACACCTAAAAATCAGTTAGTTAAAATTTTATCAAAATAAATAATTGCTTTATATCGTAATCCGGTGACGTTTAGCAACGACATAAGGTAAGCCGGACGGTATTTTTTAGCACAACGATATGTCGTTGCCACCAAATTGGGCAACGATATGTAAAGGCTCTGCATCGCTACAAGAGGTTGTTTTTATAGCTAAATGAACGTAAAACGGCCTATTATCATTAAAACCCGCCCCATAACATGCCTTGGCGTGCTTTATGTAATGGCGTTCCCTGCATGAGGACAACTTTAGCTACACTCCTATTCATTATTTTGCACACAGCAACTTACGGGCAAACCAGTAACACGGCAGCCGATTCTATCCGCTTGGATAATTTACTAAAAACCAGTCGTGCCGATTCCATTCGTAAGGATTATCTTTCTGCGTTAAAGCATTTAAACCAATACTTAAGCCTCAAAGATTCGGTGCTTGAAGTTACCAAACAGCGCCAGGTAGCCCAGCTTCAGCAACAATATCAAACGAAAAAAAAAGACCACGAGATAAAGCTGAAGGAAAACAACATCAGCCTGCTCACCAGCCAAAACCGGTTGATGACCAACAACCTGCGGCAGGCTAAATCTATCCGTAATATTATCATCGCAGTAGCTATGGTAGCGGCGCTGTTACTCACGCTTACCTATTTTCAATACCGGGTAAAAATGCGGACAAACCTGCGGCTGCAACTTCAGCAAAAAGCCATTAGCCAAAAAAATGAACTGCTGCAACAAACCGCGGGGCAAAAAGATACTTTGCTTGATGAAAAGGAACTACTGATAAAAGAAATTCATCACCGGGTGAAAAACAACCTGCAGGTGGTGATCAGCCTGCTAAACACCCAATCTGCCTATTTGAATGATCCACAGGCATCGGCCGCCATCCGCCAAAGCCAGCACCGCATGCAATCCATATCACTCATCCATCAAAAACTGTATCAATCTGAAAGCCGCGCACTCATCAACATACAGGATTACACCCGCGAACTGGTGCAATATCTACAACAAAATTTCGAGACCGGTAGCCGCATCACTTTTAAACAGCATATAGCCGATATTGAACTGGATGTGCTGCGGGCCGTACCTGTTGGACTGATATTGAACGAGGCGATAACCAACGCTATAAAATACGCCTTCCCTGCCGATAAGCATGGCTGTATAACCATTGAATTGAGTGGCGATGATAACGGCGACCTAAAACTTACAGTAACGGACGATGGAATAGGCCTGCCGCCCGAATTTGACATCGACCTGTGCAAATCATTAGGCATTAATTTAATAAAGGGTATGTGTAAGCAAATAAGCGGGCAACTGGCCATCCAGGGCAAAAAAGGACTCATGATAGCTATCGGATTCCCGATGGAACCTGTTTTCAGTGCCGGTGCGCCAAATGACGAAATATCGCCATTTGACACGTCAACACAAATCACAAATCGCGATCAAATCAACACAAACAACTAATAATCAGTATTATAAAATACAGGTACGTCAATTGCAGTTTAAAACCCGCGTAAGAAAAGAATATGATTTGTTGCAGAAGAATGTATGTGTATGTTAGGGTTTTAGCATTAGCCTTTTTTTTTATGACCTGCGGTTTTGGTGTTATCGCACAACCGCAAAACTTAACATCGTTAAAAAGCAGCCAGCAAAAAAGCAAGGCAGATACCGGCAGGGTAACCGTTTTGCTGCAAATTTGTGCTTACTATAATGGTATAGCCAAGCCCCTGCCGGCAGACCTTAATAGCGCCCTTGCTCATGGCGGCGCTGCCGAAAAGTTAAGCACCTCTCTTAATTACCCCAAAGGCCTTGGGAATACCTATATGGCTTTTGCTAAAACCTACCAGTTAAAAAAAGATAGCGCGGCATGCAACGGCTATGTTCGTAAAGCTATTGCGATATTTTTAAAGAACAACCTGTATCGTGAAGCGGCCGAAGCATACTTAAAATTGGAGGAATATTACCAGGCCTTTGGCGGTACAGATTTAAATGTACGTATAGCTTATTATGAACAGGCACTATCCTTTTTCCAACAATCGCCCGCAAAGGACAGGCAGGAAGCTACACTAAAGGTTTTGGGCGATTTTTACCAGGTACAAGGGAATTTTTCAAAAGCACTGCAGTATTTGCTACAGGCGCTTAAGCTTATCCGGTATACAAATACCATAGACAAAGAAAGTTTATATGATTTACTGGGCAGTGTTTACTCCATGACCGGAAACCTAAATAATGCCCTGACCTATGGCTTATTAGCGATTAAAATGACAGAGCAAGGCAAGGACACCACTATGCAGGCTTGCGCGGTGTATAACCGGGTAGGGATCACCTATTACCATATGTTACAATTTGAACGTGCTAAACTATATTTTGAACAATCGCTCGCAATTGCGGTAAAAAACCGCGATGTATCAACCCAGCTAAACCAATATGTGAACATTGCCCAGGTGCTCACTTCGCAATACCGGTTCAACGATTGCATAACACTGTTGCAAAAAGTAATCAGCAAATATCCCGCCGATGAGATATCCCGTCATATTGGTATAGATCTTATCCTGTTAAGGTGCTTTACAAAACTGAAAATGTTTAAAGAAGCTTTGGCATATAGCCTGCGGGTAGAGGCGGGCAGCAAAAATATGGGTCAATATGACGGCTATCAGCTCACGGTTCAAATTGTTTTAACCGCTTATTACACAACAACTATGCAAATAGTACCGGCACGTAAACATTTAAACATTTTTAAAAAATCAGCAACCAAACAGCACAATCCTATAGCGATGTCTGTGGCTTACGATCATGAGGCCCGGCTTGATTCGGTCGAAAATAATTTTGCCGCCGCATATAAAAACTATCGGATAGCCGGCAAAATAAAGGATTCGGTGTGGAACGAAAATCAAAGCCGGCAAACAGCCCAGCTCCAAATCCAGTTTGAAACCGAAAAAAAAGACCAGGAACTAACAGCCAGGGAGGCACGCATCAGGCTGTTGAATAACCAGGCCAGGCTGCAAAAAATAAATCTTGACCAGGAAAAAACCACGCAAAAACTTATCATTGGCGGGGCCGTGTTATTAGCTATATTATTAGCGATAAGTTACTCGGGGTATCGCTCAAAACAACGGGTGAACCAGCAGTTACAAACACAGCGGCTGGAGATAGAACAAAAGAACGCTTCATTGCAGCTTCTGATCAGCGAAAAAGATAACCTGTTGCAGGAAAAGGAGTGGCTGATGAAAGAGATCCATCACCGGGTGAAGAACAACCTGCAGATAGTAATCAGCCTGTTAAGCACCCAATCCAGCTACCTGCAAAACGATATCGCCTATAATGCTATCCGCGAAAGCCAGCACCGGATGCAATCCATCTCATTGATACACCAGAAACTTTACCAATCAGATAACCTGGCGCTGGTAGATGTACATGCCTACATCAGCGATTTGGTTGACTACCTGCGCGACAGCTTTGATACAGGTACACGCATTGAATTTGAAATGGATATTGCATCGGCCGAATTGGATGTAACCCGTGCGGTACCCCTTGGGCTGATACTGAACGAAGCCATTACCAATGCCATTAAATACGCCTTTCCTAACAACCGTAGCGGTAAAATCACCATCAGTTTAGCTGTGGGGAACCAAAATTGCTTTGCGCTTAAAATCCACGATGACGGTGTGGGCTTCCCGGTTACCGTAGACATATCCAAAAGTAAATCATTGGGCATGAGCTTAATGCGGGGGCTTAGCAAACAATTAGGTGGCAGCCTTAAGGTTGAGAACGGGCAGGGAATAACTATTGAAGTTGATTTTGTTAACGAACCACTTTTAAAAGTGGTTTAACCAATTTGTTATGAGTAAAAAAATACTGATTGTAGAAGACGAGTTTATTGTAGCCAATGACCTTTCCATTATACTGGAAAACGCCGGTTACGATGTTTGCGGCATTGCCGATTCTGTAGAAGAAGCAAGAGCGATGGTGGCCAAATATCAGCCACAGCTGGTTTTACTTGATATTCATTTAAAAGGGCGGCTAACCGGGATAGACCTTGCCCTTGAATTAAGCGAAGAAAACATTGCCTTTGTTTACCTATCGGCAAACTCCAACCAGAAAATATTGGAAGAGGCCAAAGCCACCAACCCTTACGGCTTTATGGTGAAGCCCTTTAGGGAAAAGGATGTACTGGTGAGCCTGGAAATAGCCCAATACCTGCATGAGCAAAATATGGCGGCACGTAAAAATAACGAGGTGCTGCTACAGGGAACGTTGATGGATATTATTGGCGATACATTAGCCTGGGACCAAAAGCTTTTTAAAATAGCTAAACAGCTGCAGCCGCATATCCCCTTTGATTACCTGGCCATAGGCCTCAAAAACCTGGATAGCCTGCCTTACAACGGGCGCGCTTTTTTGCGCCTTGGCTTCAACGAATACCAGGTTATAGGCTTTGATGAGCTGCTTACCATGACTGGCCTAAAAAAACAGGAACTGTTACGTATGCAGGAGCCAACTGCAGACGACTATCAATCGGCCATTTATAACGAGGCCGATTTTATAGCTATCTGCCGTCAAAACACTGAAAAGAACATGGCCGCACGCGCCTTTAAAATGACCGCCAACTTATCCGTATTTATCCCTGTGGCCGGGCATACCGGGTATACTATTTCCTTTTACAGCCGTAAAGCCGATGCTTACCATAGCCGGCACCTGGCTTTAACTAAAAGGCTTCAAAAAGTTCTGGCACTTGCCATTGAGGGCATTTTAAATACAGCGTCGCCACCTGCAGCAATAGCGAAAGAACAGCCCGTTAGCGTACCGGGCAAACAATCAAAGCAGGCCGAAAAGCCGGGTTTTGATGGTATTATTGGCAGCAGCCATTTGTTGCTTACCGCTTTAGACCACCTAACCCTGGTAGCACCGATGGAAACATCGGTGCTGATATTAGGCGAAAGTGGTACGGGTAAGGAGCGTTTTGCCAAATCTATTCATGGTTTGTCGGCCCGTAAAAACAAGCCGATGGTGGTGGTTAATTGCGCGGCGTTGCCCACCCACCTCATCGAATCGGAATTATTCGGACACGAAAAAGGCGCGTTTACAGGTGCCACCGATAGAAGGATAGGCAAATTTGAACAGGCAAACGGAGGCACCATTTTCCTGGACGAGATTGGCGAATTGCCTCTTGAATCTCAATCGAAACTATTGAGAGTTTTGCAGGAAAAGGAAGTTGAGCGCCTTGGTGGCCGCGAAACCTTAAAGGTAGATGTAAGGGTTATTGCCGCCACCAACTGCAACCTGGAAAAAGAAGTTGCCGCAGGAAAGTTTAGGTTAGACCTGTACTACAGGCTGAACATCTTCCCAATTCTTTTACCATCACTGCGCGAGCGCAAGGAAGATCTGCCGGAACTGGCCGCCTTTTTTGTAAAAAAATATGGCGAGCGTGCCGGTAAACCGGGGATGTTGTTATCAGCCCAGGCGTTGAATGATCTTGCTGCCTACCATTGGCCTGGCAACGTGCGCGAACTGGAGCACCTGGTAGAGCGAAGCGTATTGCTTAACCGCGGCATGGTGATTGAACGAATTTCCATTGCAAACAAAGTTGGCGTTACCGAAAGTGTTGCCGAACCAGCCAGGGTAAAATCAATCGATGATAATGAACGGGACTATATTTTATCGGTACTCAAAAAATGCCATGGTCGCATCTCGGGGCCAGGTGGCGCTGCCGAATTGCTTGATGTGCCATCAACCACACTCAATTCAAAAATGAAGCGTTTAGGTATCACCCGCAAACATGTATCCGACCTTTAATCGGGCCATTGCATGGCTTTGGCCAGGATGCCCGCCAATTCATGTATAAAAACAGTGCAGAACGTTAACGTTTGGCCGCCGGCAGCGCCGGCCGGTAATGTCGCGTACAGGCATTGGAATTTAGCCAACACAGCATGCCTGTCTGTAGCCTGCATGCCCAGCCAAATGGCATAAGCCAGCTTAATTTGCGGCAAGTTTGTTGCTTGGTTAACATTAACGGATAACAACGAAAAATCTGACCTGATGCTATATGCCACCAGGTATTCGTTTATTTTTTCCCCGGTAAATATGCCCACCAAACATGTCTCCAGGTGGAACCGTAACACTGCCGACTCTTGTTTTTTAAATGATGGATTGTTTTTCATCGTGTTTAATTTATGCTTTTGCAGGTTAGCGGTAATATGCCGTTGGTGATAAGCAGTCCCCGGCAACCTATATGGGTATCAATGGTGTGGATATATTGATAGGTGCGCGTAAGCAAATCGTAACCGCAATCGATCAGGCTTATTCTTAAGTCCTGTACTGCAAAACTTTCGCCGTTTTGGATGCACTGGATCTTTTCTTTATTGACGGCCAGGAAATCATCGGTATAACCTTTTTGGTGAAGACTGATAACCCATTTGGTGAGGGTTTGATTCAGTTTTTTTAGCGGCTGTTGTTTCATAACGGGGTTGGTTTTAAGGTAATGATATATAAATGACTATACCTTATTTTCAAACCTTGCTCCAATTAGTTAAATAATTGATATTAAGATACTTAAATACATAAAATCATTTAATAACTAACGCTATTTCGCAAATTTGTTGAGCGGCAACGACATTTGGTGATTAGGCTTCTTACACGCCATAACAAGTTGATAGTATCAAGGCATAAAAACTTCGATTTCTGTCGTCGGTGAGCCTTTCTCTTTTTAACATGATAACAACGTTATATCGTAAAATGGCCGACCAATTTTCGAAATACAGCTAAGCGCATAAGGCAATTCAAATATCAAATTAATGATAATCAAATAGTTACACCAAAGGCATTGCTATTGATTAGTATTTGTTAAAATATTTAACACGCCCTACAATACCACACCTATGAAGAAGCTTGCTACCCTACTTGTCTTGTTTACCTCCTGCGCATGTTTGGCGCAGGAGGCCCCGTTTAAATCGCTTAGGTACGATGAAAATTATACCCCGTTGGCAAAAGATACATCCGGCAATTGGTACCATCAACTTAAGTTTAACCCCGTAACTAAAGATAAAGCCACTTATTTTAGTTTTGGCGGCGAGGTGCGTTACCAGTATTTCCGTTTTAAAAACCAGGACTGGGGCGAAGCACCTGCTGACAACAATGGTTTTATCCTTACCCGTTACCTTGGGCATGTTGATTTTCATGCAGGCAAGCACTTTAGGGCATTTGTGCAATTGCAAAGCAGCATGGCCAATGGCGAAGTGGAAACACCATCGCCTGTTGATCAAAACCTGCTTGACCTGCACCAGGCTTTTGTTGATTATGCCAACATCTTAAAAGGCGGCCAAAGCCTTACATTAAGGTTGGGCAGGCAGGAATTATCCTACGGCTCGCAACGTTTGGTTGCCGTGCGCGAAGCGCCTAACAACAGGCAGGCTTTTGATGCTGCAAAGCTGATGTACGGCAGTAAAAATCTCAAGCTTGATGTTTTTTATTCGCATTATGTACAGGCACGGCCAGATATTTTTGACGATGCCTTTAACAGCAATACGCGGTTTTGGGGAACCTATGCAGCCGTTACCAAAGTACCTGTAATCCAAAACTTTGACCTTTATTATTTGGGGATACTTAAAAAAACAGCCGTATTTGATGATGGTAAAGGCCGCGAAAGCAGGCATTCTGTGGGTGCCCGGATATGGGCGAACACCCCCACCTGGCAATATGATATGGAGGGGCTTTACCAGTTTGGCAAATTTGCCGGCAGCGACATTTACGCCTGGACATTATCATCTAATATATCATATACCTTTAACAGGGTAAAGTTTGAGCCGCAAATAGGCTTAAAGGCCGAAGCCATTAGCGGCGATAAAAACTACGGCGATGGCAGGCTGAATACATTTAACCCTTTGTTTCCCAAAGGTGCTTATTTTGGATTAGCCGCCCTGATAGGGCCATATAACTTGCTGGACGCTCACCCTTACATTTCCCTTGCGCTTACCAAAAAGCTAACCCTATCCGAAGATTACGATATGTTTTGGCGATTGAACCGCAACGATGGTTTGTATGCTGTAAACGGCAAGCTCATTTATTCGGGCAAAGCAGGTACATCCAAACAAATAGGCCACCAATTGGGCACCGAACTTGCCTATACACCCAATAAATACCTTTACTTTAGGGAAGAAGTTACCTGGTTTAGCGCGGGCGATTACTTAAAACAAGCCGGACCAGGCAAAAATATCCTGATGTTTGGCAGCACTATTACCTTAAAATTTTAAACAAGAGGCATTTAATTTCTATGGACACCGAAAAGCTAATAAGAAATACCACCCTGCTGCTGTGCTTTATAGCCGGCTTTTGCGATACGCTTACTTTTGTTGCCGCAGGCGAATTGTTTTCGGCACATGTTACCGGCAATTTTATAGTTTTTGCTTATGACATCATCAAACACGCTAATGCATATGGCTGGCAAAAACTGCTTACCTTCCCGGTATTTGTATTGGCGGTTATGCTGGGCGGCTGGCTGGCAAAACAGTGGGCAAACATGTACTTGCTGTTAATTATGGAAGGTATTTTATTATTTGTGAGCGGCCTGCTTGCGATAGGACTTACAGATGGGCAGGAAACCGGCTGGCAGGCGCAGCTGATAGCCCTTATTATTGTGGTGGCCATGGCATTCCAGAATACCTTTGGCAAACTGTACAACAAAGCCACTTACGGCTTAACTACAGTTATGACGGGCAATGTAACCCAGGCTTCGCTCGATTTTATTAAATATTTTACCAGCCCGGCAGATGCCGCTACGTGGATAAGTTTTAAAAAACAAGCCACGTTAATAACCGGCTTTTTGCTGGGATGCCTGGCCGGCGCGTTGATGGCTAAACATTTTGGTTTAATTTCGGTATTGTTGCCTGCCGCATTAATGCTGGTATGGCTGGCCGCAAATAAAATGTTTGGGAAAAATATTGCATTGGGCGCCTAAGCACCAAAATCCTTACGGATACCCAGCTTTTTCATCTTGGAGTTGAGCGTAGTGGGCGGAATATTTAACAGGCTGGCGGCACCGCCTTCGCCCCATATTTTGCCATTGCACTTTTTAAGTGCGGCCAAAATATGGGCACGCTCGCCCTCGCTCATGGTAGTCACGATGGTTTCGGGAAGTGGGGCTGCCAGCGGTTGCTCCAATTGGGTGGGCAACGCCATATTGCTGATCATGTCATCGCGGGTGAGCAATACGTTACGCTCTACCAGGTTCTCCAACTCGCGGATGTTGCCTGGCCAATGGTAATGCTTCATGTTCTCCAGTACCTGCGGAGAGATCCCCTTGACTATTTTACCTGTTTTGCGGGCGTAAATATTTAAAAAGTGGTTGGCAAGATCGGCAATATCCTCCTTACGTTCTCTGAGGGGCGGCATCACTATCGGGAATACGTTGATGCGGTAAAACAGATCGAGCCGGAAACGGCCCTCGGCAACCTCCTTATCCAGGTTGCGGTTAGTTGCCGCAATAATACGTACGTCTGTTTTGATGGTTACCCGCCCTCCTATCCGCTCTATTTCCCGCTCCTGCAGCACGCGCAATAGCTTCGATTGCGACTCGATGGGAAGCTCGCCTATCTCATCTAAAAAGATGGTACCGGTGTGGGCTTGTTCAAACCTGCCAATTTTTCTTTCATACGCCCCTGTAAAAGCGCCTTTCTCATGACCAAAAAGTTCCGAGTCGATGAGCGAAATTGGCAATGCCGCGCAATTAATGCGTACAAAGGGCTTGTCTTTACGTAATGATAGCGAATGGATACGCTCGGCTATTTTTTCCTTTCCGGTACCACTTTCCCCCAAGATAAGTACGGAAGAATCGGAGCGGGAAACCTGCACCACATGATCAAAAACGGTTAACAATAAATGACTATTGCCGATAATTCCCTTAAACGGATTAGGCTCACCAATATCGGTAAACGATTGCTTCACCGTGTAGTTTGGTAAACTATGGGCCAGCGGGCTATTTGCGGCGCGTAGCAATTTTTCCATAAAGCTGGTTAGCAAGTGCAGCAAGCGGTTGCAGTGCGCTAAATGGTCGGCCTGGTAAGCGTCGGGCCGGCGGCTGTAAAAATTAAAGCAGCATATTTTTCCATCGGCCAAAGTAACAGGTAATGACAAGTGCGACCGCAGGCTATAGGTATCGGCAAATAATTTTTTTAAGGATGGCTTACCCAGCAGCGCGTTCAACTCATTTTCATCATACCATGTAGCCATCTGGTCAACGGTATCATTGGCTTTTAGCCTGGCCAATTCATGTAGTTTACGGTTCGTAATCACCATCAGCTCAGGGCAGCCTATCAGTTGATATTCATCAAACCCGATTCTTGAAAAGCCTATTTCATAAAAGTTATCCTCTGCATCCTGCTTCATCCCAACAGATAAAAATTCAAACGGGATATATGGCTGTAGCGTTTTACCCATTTGCAACACCTTATGCTCCCAGCTCACTGTTGAGGCCAAAATCTCCGCGGCCTTTTTTTGCAGTACGGCGTTTTGTCGTAAACCGTCCTCCAACTGATTTTCATGACGGTAAACAGCAATATCCAAAGCTATCAATACATCCTTTTCCCGAAAGGGTTTTATCACGAAGCCATAGGGGTTAGTTACTTTAGCAGCCTCTAATACCTTTTGGTTTGAATTGGCAGAAATGTAGATAAAAGGGATATTCTTTTCGGCGAGGTGATGTGCAAGGTCTATCCCCGTTTGTTTTCCCTTTAGATAAATATCCAGTAGCACAAATTCGGGGTGATGTCCGTTAATCATTTCCAGCGCTTCGGCTGCACTATCGGCAATGCCGCAAACCGCATAACCCGCCGTTATAAGGATGTTGCTGAGTACATCGGCAATAATAAATTCGTCCTCAACAATAAGTATTCTTTTATTCATGCTGTGATATGAAACCGGTAGTTGTTGCTATAGCGCGGATGATAAGTCCGTTTGGGTATAAAGATATAAATACCCGTTCTGTAACATAAACAATTTTTAATCCTTTTTCCCCCTTGAGCAAAAGTAAAGGGGCATCTAAAGTATGCATAGACTTAAGCAGCCTGCCCAATCAATCAAATAAAGTATAAAATTAATTGCGCACGGGGGTTAGTAAACAACCCCGGGCACTATTGCATCCGCAGCAACAACGACATTTAGTTGTTTGACTACGACATGTCGTTGTCAAACCGATCGGATATGCTGGTCGGGACAAAAATTAATTGTGATGGTAACCCCTGTACCTGTTTGTAGTTCAAACTTACCGCCCACCTGTTTGCTCAAGCCCTTCATCAGGTTGTAACCCATCGAATTCATTTTCTTTACGTCGAACCCGGCGGGGAGGCCGTGCCCGTTATCTGACACCCGGAGTATATAACAATTATCGGCAGTTTGTTTAAGCGCTATCCGGATGATGCCGTTTTGACTGGATGGAAACGCGTATTTAATGGCATTGGTTATCGCTTCATTAAGTATTAAGCCCAGTGGTACGGCTACATTTATTTCCAATTCTATATCTTCAATTTCCTTTTCGAATTGAATTCCTGTGCCTAAGTCGAAGCTTTCGCGCAAATAGCCTATCATTTCGCCTATGTACTCACCCATGTTTACCAATGTAAGGTTATCTGATTGATAAAGTTTTTGATGAATAAGGGCGATAGAGTGCATCCTGTGTTCGCTGTTACGAATGGCCATTAAGGCCTCCTTGTTATTAACAAATGCTGATTGACGTTGCAGCAGCCCCATTACTATCTGCAGGTTATTTTTTACCCGGTGATGAATCTCCTTCATCAACCATTCCTTTTCTTCCAGTAAGCCGTCTTTTTCGGAAAGCAACTGGTTTAGTGAAGCATTTTTCTGTGCTATCTCTTCTGATCGTTTTTGATTGCTGAGCCTGCTTTTGTATAAAAGGGCCAAAACGGCCAAAAGCAATACTATGCCCACAAAAGTTAAATTCACCATATTATTGGCCTGCTTTACCCTGTCAAACTGTAGTTGCCTGTCTTTTTTTAGCAACGCGATTGCTTTTTCCTTTTGGCCGGTTTCATATTTGATCTGTAATTCTTCAATCTGTTTGCTTTTTGATTCGCTAAACAGCGAATCCTTTGCACGCTGGTAATTGCCATAATGATTTAAAGCTGATTGATATTTGCCGGTAGCCGAATCTATTTTAAAGCGCAAAAATTCGGCATTTTTGTAATTATCTAATGCTGCTATTGAGCCCATGAGCTGTACATACACTCGTGCTTTATCATACTGTTTCTGCCCCAGGTAAAAGTAGCCAATATCGTATAAGGCCATGTTAATTACTTCATCGTTGCGGCGTGTAAGGTCAAGCCCCATTGGTATTTCCAGGAAATATTTTTCGGCTTTGTCATACACCTTTAAAGCCTGGTAACAATAGGCTTTGTTTTGGGCCATGAAAGCCTTACCTACCGGCGTTTGCGGTGGATGGCGTGCTTCAAAAGATAAGGCCTCATTAAGCGCTTCATTAAATTTCCCCAGTTTTATAAGTCCCTTTATTATAAAACCACAGGTACGATAAATGTATTCTTCGGGTATAGCCTCGTTCTCGCGGACCGCAAGTGTTTTTTTATAGTATACGATACTTTTCGCCGTCTGGCCTAAAGCATCATAGGTTAATGCAAGTTCGCCGTAATAGTTATCGGCGTCAAGCGTATCCTTATAAGATTCCATGTTGTTTACACCTGCCAGACTATAGCTCAGGGCTTTATTTAAATCGCCCTTGTACCTGTAAATATTAGCCATAAGCAAGTATATCTTATCAAGATTTTCCTTCCTGTTTTTAAAATCGGCAATTGTAGACAAACAAAATTTTATAGCCTCGTCATCATTGTCTGTAGCAGACATTACAGCCGCCATTTTGCTCCTGATGTAAAGTTCATCGTCATGCAAGTTATACTTACGCTCAGCCGCCAAAGCCTGGCGGTAACACTGCATGGCCAGGGGATATAACACAACCCGGGTGGCCGCGTAGCCATATTTCGTCCAGCCAAGTACTACCTTTTTAAACTGGCGCACCTGGGTATAATACTGTAAAGCCTGCGCAACGTAAAAATGTGCGTTAACGGTATCTTTCAGAAACATGTAGGCGCGAGCTACACTCTCGATATTTTCATATTTGCGATCATATTGACGAGCAGCCTCACTCAGGTCAACAGCCCGCATCAACACTTTTATGGCGCTGTCTATATCCTCTTTTTTTTGAATTACCATATATTTGTCGATATAGTACATACCCAACTTTTGCAGCAAGGTTATCCGGGCTGTGTCTGCGGTTTCTTTTTCAATTGCATGCTTAAGTTCACGCCCATATGCCGGGTTTGTTGATTGGGCATACCCGCCGAAACCTGATAACGCGATAAGAAAAACAATCAGTAAATATTTTTTCATAAATAACCGGGACATCACAAGGTTGGCAAAACAGCTAATTTTGCTCACCCATGCAAAAGGTACACCAAGATAACCTAAATCGTGCGTTTTTTCTCTGTAAATTAACTTCGTGAAATTTGACGGGTATATGATGTGTGTGTGCTGCTGCCCAAACTCTCACCATTGAAATTCCTGGCCTCGTTCAATTGAACTTTATTTATTAAGGGAACCCAGGAACCTTTCCGGGTAACGCGTACCCGACGCGCTACCGACAGGCATTACCGCATCGATCTCCGCCAGGTCTTCGTTGCTCAATTGGACTTTTTCGGCCGCGATATTTTCTTCCAGGTATTTGATCTGCTTGGTGCCAGGGATGGTAATGATATCCTGTCCCTGCGCCAGTACCCAGGCTAGCGCCAATTGGCTGGCTGTGCAGCCTTTTTCGGCTGCCAGTTTTTTGATTTGTTCAACCAGTTCTAAATTTTTATAGAAATTCTCACCCTGGTAACGCGGCATATTGGTGCGACTGTCTTTGATGTCTTCGGGCTTTTGGAACTCCCCGCTTAAAAACCCACGGCTCAGCGGTGCATAAGCAACCAGGCCGATCCCTAATTCGCGGATAGTTGGCAGCACTTCCGCTTCAATATCACGGCTCCAGAGCGAATATTCGATCTGTAAGGCAGTAATGGGATGAACAGCGGCAGCTTTCCTAATACTTTCCGCCGATGCCTCCGACAGGCCAATATAGCGGATCAGGCCCTTTTGCACCAGTTCGGCCAATGCGCCGATGGTTTCTTCGATGGGTATCCTGGGGTCAACCCGCGCCGGGGTATACAGGTCGATGTAATCGGTTTGTAGGCGGCGCAGGCTGTAAAAGACGGCATTTTTTAAAAAGTCCGGGTGCCCGCTCACGGGTCCCGGCCCCATGGCTCCGGTTGGGCCGGGTGCTACCAGTTGGCCGGTCTTCACCGACAGGAATGCATGGTCGCGCTTGCCTTTAATAGCCTTGCCGATGAGTTCTTCATTATGGCCGACCGCATAATAGTCAGCGGTATCCAAAAAGTTATGGCCCAGTTCGAGTGCCCTTTCGATGGTGGCAATCGAGGTGGTATCATTGCTTTGGCCGTAGGCGCCCGACATGCCCATACAGCCCAAGCTGACTGCGGAAACCAGCGGTCCGTTTTTTCCAAGTGTTCTGTTCATGGTTCGATATTTTATTTAGAACAAAGTTATGCAGTGCCGGAACGACGGTACTGGACAAAACCAATTCATTCCCTGACAAATCCTGAACCGGTTTTAATTGCCCTTTCCTTTTTAAGAAGGCGAAAGGCGGCGAGCAGGTAATAAAAGGCACCGAAAGCGGCATAGCCGGCCAGGCTGGCGATTCCCTTGGTAGGGTCATGGGCCAGGAGGATAAAAGAGGTACCACCGATCATGGACTGGGCGCCGCTGATGATCATCGGCCATTGACCGCCTAAAAGCTTCCGCCTGCGTAAGCCTAATATCAACTGGATTAAGCCTGTCCCGATAGCCCAGGCGCCAAAAACGATCAGGGCTTCGGGGACGCCTTTTTGCAAAGCAAAACCAACCGCTACTGTAGTGAGGCCGCTGATTACCGTGTTGGTATATTGTGGCATTTTAGAGTTGCTGCCTTTGTTGGCGCGGATATCCAGTAAGGTACCAACCACATCCCAGGCCGGGTAAATGATCAGCAAAATCATTGCGGCCATCGTTGGTGTTTTGGCAAAAAGAACAGCGAGGATTACCCAGGCCACCGAAAACCCGGCGCGGATAAAATAAAGCTGGCGCAAGGCGCCGGCTAGTTTGGTTTCAGAATTTGTTGTCATGGTTTAATTTTGTTTTTTGTTGGGCCAAAGTTCCGCGGCTGCCGCCGCAGAACTTTTCACTTAAGTGAAAATACCGGCAGAAATTGACCGTACCATTACAATGTGCAATTTTAACTTAAGTTAAATTATTGGCGGTTTATTCAAGTTATATTTGAAACATCAAACCGGTTCCGATGAAACACAAGATGCCTGGATGGTATACGCCATTGAAGAAAAAATACCCAAGAGTGACCGAGGCTGAATGGCAATTGCTGTGTCAGCTGGCTTCTGTTAAGCCCATCCGAAAAGGGGATGCTTTTCTAAGGTCGGGTAAGGTGGCCCGCTATGCGGCCTTCGTCATCTCTGGCACGTTCAAGTTTTCTATCCAGGATGAAGATGGAAACGAAAAGATTATCAAGTTCGGCTTTCCTGACGATTTCCTGGCCAATTGTGAAAGCTATAACAAGCGTGCGCCGTCGGCTGTGAGTATCACCGCGCTGGAAGATGCCATGGTGCTTAAAATAAATATCAAAAAATTACAGCCGCTGTATGACCTGCACCTTAACCTGCTGCATGTGAACCTGGAATTATACCGGGAAATATCCGAACAACAATCTGAACACCAGTACATATTATCCTTAAAAAGCCCGCTGAGACGTTACCGTTATCTACTGGAACGGAGGCCGTTGATCATTCAAAAGATAACCCTGACCAATATTGCCCGTTACCTGTATATCAGCAGGGAAGCACTAAGCCGGGCCAGGCTATCGTTATCCAAATAGGGACCGAATTTTGTGACTGAGATCACCAACTGTTTTTTTGTTCCCGGTTAATTTTGGGCATGAAGCAAAGCATGATCTTATTGCACGGCCTGTTCGGCGGCTTGAGTAACTGGACGGAAGTGGTGCGGAATTTTGAAGACCGGTTCGACGTACATGTACCGGAACTGCCACTGTACGAAAAACATAAAGGCGATACGGTGGAATACCTGGTGGATTTCTTGGCAGCGGTGGTCAACTCAAATCAACTGGAAAAGGTGACCCTCGTCGGAAATTCGCTTGGCGGTCATATCGCCATCCGCTATACACACCGGCATCCTGAAAAGGTGTCAAAATTGATATTGACCGGCAGCTCCGGGCTTTATGAGAACACACAAGTGGGCAGTTATTTAAAACGGGGCGATGCCATCTATATCCGGGAGCGGGTGGCCGCGACATTTTACGATCCGATGATGGCTACAGATGCATTGGTGGCTGAGGTGATGCGGGTCACGACGGATGCCTATAAATGTTTATGCACGATCAAAGCCGCTAAATCTACCCAGCGAAATCAAGTACTCGACAGCCTTCCGCAGATCCAAATCCCCGTATTGCTAATTTGGGGCACGGATGACCACATCACCCCTCCGGCTGTCGCCTATCAATTCCGGGATAACCTCTCCCAGGCCAAGCTAATCATGCTGACTGCTTGCGGACACGCACCGATGATGGAAAGACCTGCGGAATTTAATGGTGCATTGGCAGAATTTCTTAATTTACAAGCGATTTAGATGATGGATAAAAAAGAACTCTTAGCGGAACACCTGCGGAATTTTGCCCAATTGAGCGATAAAGATATCAGCGACAGCCAGCCATACTGGAAAGCGCGGAAGATCAAAAAGGGGGATTTCTTTAATATGCAAAATATGGTTTGCAACGACCTGGGACTGGTCGTCAACGGTATTTTCCGGATCTATTATCGCGATCCGAAAACTAAAGGAGATCAAAACATCTTTTTTTTCTCAGAAAAACAGTTCGTTGTTTCCTTTAGGAGCTTTGTCTCGCGTAATCCTTGTTGGTATTTTATTGAGGCGATGGAGGACTCGGAAATTTTCTTTATCGCATACCAGGACCTGAACAGCCTTTATGAAAGCCATCCAAACTGGGGGAAATTCGGCAGGCTGCTGGCCGAATCGTTCTTTAATATTGCGCAAACACGGACCGAAGAACTTTTGTTTTTTTCGCCCGAACAGCGATATACCCGGCTATTGGAAGCCCACCCGGCTATTGCCAGGCGCATACAGGCTTATCATATTTCATCTTACCTGGGTATCACCAACCCTTCACTTAGCCGGATCAGGAAACGCATCGAAAGCAAAAGGGCCGAATAAAAGGTTTACCGCAACTCCTGAAGGAACTGTGCAACAGATCCGCCGGTCTCTTTTTTAAAAAGGCGGGAAAAGTAGTCCGGATCGTTAAAACCCAGGGCAAAAGCCAGGGTCTTGACAGAGGTGTGCTCCCCGTAATACAGGCGCCGCTTGGCTTCGAGGATCAGTCGGTGGGTGATAAAGGTTTTGGGTGAAAGGCCGGAATAATGTTTGACCAACTGGTAAAGTCCGTTGGTATTAACGGCGAGTGCTTCAGCGATGGTTTCGATGCTGGGCTGCTCGGTCAGTTGTTTTTCTATAAATAGCTTAAAATCGATGTATTTGGAAAGCTTGCCATCGGCCGGATTCTTGTCGGCTGCGAAGTAAGCCAGGTTGATCTCGGTCAGCAGACTGTTGAGGTGCGCCAGGATGAGCTCCGGCTCGGTATCCATCTCGCTTAAGAGGCTGCGCAGGACTGCGAGGGTTGATCTTAGCCGGTTTACAGCCGCCGTGCTGAAGGCGATCTTTTGCCGGTTAAAGGGATTAATGAGGAATGGAAAGGTTCTGGGTAAAAGGTAGAGGCAATGCTCATCAAAGCCTATTTTATAATAGTCGCCGCCATGGCCTTCGCCCGGGAGCTGATGCATCTGGTGCGGCAGGATGAACAATAGCTCATCGCTTTGAATTTCGTAACGCTGCAGGTCGACGTTGTGCTGGGCGGAGCCTTCCAGCATCAACAGGAAAAAGTAGTGGGTCCTGCGCTGGGTAAAATTGTAACCTGCCGCGATAGCCGGGTCGAGGTGCCCAAAGTCCGGTGCGACCAGGCGAATAGAAAGCTTGCCGTTTTGTTTATAGGGATCAAGAAAAAACTCACCTTTCATCGTTTAAAAATAATAAAAATAAGGGGTTCCGCCCGGAGCCCCTTATTTTTATTAAACCTGTACAGTACTGCCGCCGTCAACGGAGATAGAGGTGCCGGTAATGAAACTGGAATCGTCCGAAGCCAGGAACAAGGCTGTTTTAGCGATCTCGTCCGGGCGTCCGGCCCTGCCCAGCGGCACGCCTTTGATATAACCGGCCTTTTGTTCATCGGACATGGATTGAAACAATGGGGTATCGATAGGGCCGGGATGGATGACATTGACCCGTATCCCCCGACCTTTCAGGTCGGTCACCCAGCCTTTAGCAAATGCATCCAGTGTGGCTTTGCTGGCGGCATAAACACTCAGGTAGGGCAAGCCCATGTGGGCGGCAACGGTGCCGGTCATGATAATAGAACTATGGTCTTTCAATAATGGCAGCGCCTTTTGAACTGTAAAAAGCGTTCCTTTGGCATTCACATCGAATTGTTTGTCAAAATGTTCTTCGCTGATCTGCCCGATCGGGGCACCGTCTACCGCGCCGGCGCTGGCGTATAGCACATCGATCTGTCCTTTCTTGTTTTTAACCGTTTCAAACAGGCGATCCAGGTCAGAAAGATTCGCTGAATCGGCCAGTACGCCGGTCACGTTGCTGCCGATGGTTTTCACGGCCTCATCCAGTTCGGCCTGCCGGCGCCCGGTGATAAATACATAGGCGCCTTCTTCCACAAATAACCGGGCAGTAGCCAGGCCCATCCCTGAGGTTGCGCCGGTTATCACGGCTACTTTATCTTTTAACTTTTGCATGGTGTTTTCCTTAAAATGTTTTTGTCAAAATTGACTATACAAAGTTGCAGAGAAGAGCGCGGCTTAAAGATGAAGTAGCTTAGGAAATAAGGTTGAACCAGTTCAAGATTTCTTCCTGACTTTTTGATTGCGGATTTTGGAAAAAAACTCGGTGGTCATGTTTAAATAGGAGGCGATGACGTATTGGGGAAAGCGGTTGATCATCTGGGGGTATAGCTCCAGGAACTGTGCGTAATGCTCTTCGGCCGTGCCGATTATGGCAGAGATAAACTTTCGCTGCATAAACGCCACGCCTCTTTCGGCCATCATCCGGAAAAAGGTCTCAAACTTAGGTTGCGCCGCTTTCAGGCGCTTTTCATCTTCATAACTGATCTTGAGTACCTGGCAGTCTTCCATAGCCACGACGAACATACTGGCGGGTTGCTGGAACAGGTAGCTGTTATAATCAGAGATCCACCATTCATCGATGGCAAGCTGAACGGTGTGTTCTACGCCCTTCTCATCAACTACATAAGCACGGATGGCGCCTTCGATCACAAAATATTTATGCCGATCAACGAAATTGGGCTGAATAATGAACTGTCTTTTTTTTAGTCTTTCGAATCGAAAAGCCGCGCGGCACATTTCTGTCTCCGCCTCCGTGAGCTGAACAAATTTATTAATGTACTTAATGATGGGGTCCTGGTCTGTCATGTCATTTTTCCTTTAACAAGCTACGGTCGGTTTTGCTGGCCCCGGGCGGTGTCCGTTCCGCCATCGTTAAAATGGATCCTTATTCCGCTATTCTGCATACGTCCGTTGGCCGGTACCGGGTTAAATTTGTCTCATTAAAACAACAATAGCAAATCAAAAAACATGTCAAAGATAATTTCTATAACAGGTGCGTCGCGCGGCTTCGGAAAAATATGGGCAGAAGCCTTTTTGAATCGGGTGACCAGGTAATCGTTACCTCAAGGAGCTTAAACGGATTAAATGAACTCAGGGAAAAATATGACAGCGCGGTACTTCCGTTGAAACAGGACATTACTGACCGGGCGGCCTGTTTCAACGCCGCCGCCAAAGCAAAAGCGCATTTCGGGCGGATCGATTTGGTCATCAACAACGCTGGACCTATGTATTCCGCACGGCGGAAGAATTAGCTGAACAGGATGCATGCGGTATTATGGGTTCCCGGTATCCTGTTCAAGCATTGATTATAGACAACATGCTGCAAGTTGAGCTATAAAAACAGCGTATCATTCATTTGCTAATTGTTTTTTACCCCAGTTGTGTAAATGAGTGATAAACGGCATCAATTCCCGGCCGGTATCGCTCAATGAATATTCTACCTTAGGCGGCACCTCGTGATACATTTTCCGGATGATCAGGTTATCTTCTTCCAGTTCTCTTAAAGTCTGGGTGAGCATCTTGGTAGTGATATCAGGCAATGTGCGACTCAGTTCTCCATAACGCAATACGGATTGTAAGCCCAGATGCCAAAGGATCCGGCCTTTATATTTTCCACCTATGCGCTTAAATGCATATTCAACGCCGCACCTTTGAATACATTCGGGAATTTCCGCCTTTTTCTTCACTTTAATTTTTATATAAATATCTGATAATCAACAATAGAAACTTTTTGGTATGTAGCATACAAATAAGTATATACTTGCCAAAAGTATATAAACTATTTAATATTGCATCATCAAATTGACAAAAATGGAAGCAGCACCAATGGATAAAGTAATGGTAATGAAGGCAGTAAGGCAGCACGAGTTTGGCTGCCCTGAAGTACTGCGTTATGAAGAGGCACCAATTCCGGAGATCAGGCCAGGTGAAGTTCGTATTCGCGTTCATGCGGCAGGGCTCAACCCGCCCGACTGGTATTTGCGCGATGGATTTAAACTTCTGCCGCCCGAGTGGCAGCCGAAGCTGCCTTTCCCTATCATCCTGGGTACAGACGTTTCAGGAGTTATAGAGGCGGTTGCTAATGACGTTACCGATTTCTCCGTAGGAGACGAAGTTTACTGCATGGTTCGTTTTCCGGGTGAGGTTTTGGGTAATAGCAAGGCTTATGCCGAGTATGTGACCGCCCCCGCATCGGAAGTTGCACTTAAGCCAGCAGGTATTGATCATGTGCATGCCGCCGCGGCCCCCATGTCATTACTAACCGCATGGCAGTTTATGATAGCACAAGGACACGAGATCCCGAACCCGCTTCAGTCCAATCAGCACGAGCCTGTTCCGCTGGAAGGTAAAAGGGTACTTGTTAATGGCGCTGCGGGCGGCGTAGGTCACTTTGCCGTACAGCTGGCCAAATGGAAAGGGGCGTACGTCATCGCGGTAGCATCGGGTAAACATGAAACCTTCCTCCTTGATTTAGGCGCGGACGAATTTATCGACTATACAAAAGTCATTCCTGAGGAAGTGGTTCGTGAGGTTGATCTTGTCGTTGACTCGATTGGAGGGCCGCCAACCGGCCGTTTTTTACGCACCCTGAAACGCGGCGGCGCATTGTTTCCGATCTTTGGGCTTGGCGCATCGGGCCGGGAGGATGCAGAAAAGCTTGGTATCATATTTTCCACAACACAGGTCCGCTCGAGCGGTGCCCAGTTGGCAGAGGTTGGAAAGCTACTTGATAATGGAACGATACGCGTGGCAATAGATAGTACTTTTGCGCTTACCAATGCTCGAAAGGCCCATGAACGCGCCGAACAAGGGAGTATACAGGGTAAGATCGTGCTTATTGTGGACTGAAGACGAAGCTGTCTGAATATAATTGATGCAAGATCCACGTCCTTTATAACAAAAGAGTCTATCTCAATTTAAGGCTTGCCCAAATCACTCATACCGCTATAATTTATAATAAAGTGGGAATCATGAATAATAAAGAATTAGACGACAGAATAGCCCTCAAAGAACTTGTTGACAGCGTATCAATTCTGGGCGACAAAAAAGATTTTAGTGCGCAGGCGGCGCTATTTTCGGAAGATGCTGTTTCAGAAACTTTTGCGGCAGGTACATCGATCCTGAAATTACGGGGGCGAAAAGAAATGGCAGAAGCGTTTAGCAATTTTCTTAAAGACTTTCAAACTGTTTACCATTTTAACGGGCAGCAGGTAGTGACCATAGACGGTGATAAGGCTACCGGAACATGTTATTGCCTGATTATATTAATCGGCAGCGATAACGGCAAAAAAATAAAGACCACCATCGGTGCTGTTTACCTGGACAATTACGTACGCCTGGAAAATCGCTGGCTTATCGCCAAGCGGACAGGGAATTTTGATTGGCAGGACAACCATGAGAATCAGCTAAGTCTTTACAAACGCTAATGCCCAAGTGTTTTAATATTTAAAACAGCCTCTGATAGATCGGGCGAAGTAACCGTCAATTTAATATCGCCTGAATTATGAGTGCTTTTAATTATAATTAATGCGCGCCCATGCCAGGCTCTATGTGTATTTCCAACATAGGAGTCTGTGTCTTTCATATCGGCATTGGCTACACCGGCAATTATTCCGGGGCCGTCAATTTTGAAAAGCAGACGGTTTACAGCATTTGGCTGAAGTACGCCGTCCTTGTCGGTTATCTGTATGGCAACATATGACAAGTCCTGTCCATTGGCGATTATCTCTTTCCGATCAGCAATTAGTTTGATTTTGGCAGCGTCACCGGAAGTTTGCAAAACGGTTGATTCAACTTCTTTATCGTTCTCCACGCCTACTGCTTTAAGCCGGCCAGCAGCATAAGGCACCGTAAATTCAGCTTTATTTTCCTGTTCTTCAGTCGTTGGTTTTTCTCCAATGGGTTTGTCGTTGAGGTACAGGCGTACCTTGGGGTACTTTGAATAAATCTCTACCTTAATGGACTTTCCAACATACTCCGGCCAGGTCCAGCTTTCCCAGGTTGGCCATACAGACCACCAGGTTGTTTTAATCTCCAGGGGACCGGGTTCGGGCTCATGAACAGCCATGTAGAGCTTTTCGGTATTATTATATAACAGGCTACGATAGTGCGAGATCGGCTTTCTCCACCCAATCAAATCAATATCGCCACAATAAGCACCGTGCCAGGGGAAAAAATCATGTTCCCAATGTTCACCGGGCACGTCACCAGAATAATACCAACGGCCTATTCCCGATTCTCCAAGATAGTCCATCGCTGTCCAAACAAAATCTCCAAGAACATAATTGTTGTTTTCTACCAGCTTCCAATTGGTAAAGGCATCCTTGGGGTACGATTCTGTTTGAACGATCATCCGTGAAGGCACGCGTTTATGATCGGCAGGAGCGTTCCACAAATGATAATTATACCCGGCGATATCATGGGCCGCCATAAGGGAATCAAGCGTTGCCCACTCTTTACCATTTTCTACTATGGCCGATGTAACCGGGCGAACGGTATCTATTTTTTTTATGGCGGCAGCAAGCATTTTGGCCGTCTCTACTGATCCCGGGCTACCCCTCTCCACTATTTCGTTACCGATGCTCCACATAACAATTGAAGGGTGATTACGATCCCGCAAAACCATGGCATCTAAGTCGCGTTTCCACCACTGGGTGAAATATTGCGCATAGTCCTGTTTATTTTTGCCTGTTTTCCAGCAGTCAAACGATTCATCAACAACCAATAGGCCTAACCTGTCGCAGGCATTTAAAAAAGCTTCGGAAGGTGGATTATGTGAAGTTCTTACCGCGTTAAATCCGGCTGCTTTTAGCAACTCTACCTTGCGCTCCTCTGCACGGTCAAAAGCCGCAGCTCCCAGGCAACCATTATCATGGTGCACACATCCACCATTAAGCTTTACTGTTTTGCCATTAAGCTGAAATCCATTGTCGGGCGTAAATTTTATGGAACGTATGCCAAAACTCGTTTCTGTCTCGTCAACTAATTTCTTAATCCGTATGATACTTATTTGAGCGTTGTATAAACGTGGTGTTTCAGGCGTCCATTGCATGGGAACTGCTACAGTGATCCTTTGGGTAATTTCTTTCTCACTATTGGTAGCCAGTTCAACCTTTATTTGATTATTTCCTGCATTTTTAGCATTTGCATCCGTTAACCAGGTGCTCAAAATAATATTTTGGGGTAAATTACTTTCATTTTTCACCAATGTTTTAATTTGAACAGTTGCTTTTTTTGGAGAGACATCAGGGGTTGTAATGGCAACTCCCCAATTGGCTATATGAACAGCATCGGTAACATTCATCCAAACGTGGCGATAAATGCCAGAACCACTGTACCACCGGCTGTTTACTTGTTGAGAATTGTCGACCCTTACCGCTATCACGTTTTCATTATTAAAATCTAAATCAGGCGAAAGGTCATAACTAAAGGATGAATACCCATAAGGGTAAATGCCAAGCGATTTTCCATTAATAAAAACTTCAGAATTCATATAAACTCCTTCAAAGTAAATGGAAACTTTTTTGCCTTTCCATTCAACAGGAGCTTTGAAGGCTTTACGGTACCAGCCAATACCTGCCGGAAAATATCCACCGGCTCCCCCGGTTGGGTTTTTAGGACTTATTTTACCTTCAATACTCCAATCGTGCGGTAAATCAAGGCTCCGCCAACTCAAATCGTTAAAATCCCTTGATTTTGCCGATGCTATATCTCCTAAGTAAAACTTCCAATTATAGTCAAATAGTTGTTTTCGTTCGGTTTTCTCGGAATTTTGAGCCTGGCACGCGATGCTGCCTGCCAAAAACAGAAAGGCCATAACTATTGCTTTAACATGATGTGAATACAACTTCATACTAATCTTTATTTTTTTGATGAAATACTATTTAACCTTATTGGACTTTAATAACAACTTCAGTTCCTTTAAGGGTTTCAGAAGAAGCTTTTAACCGAATCTCCCCGGCCTGCTTATTTGATTGAACCAACACCAAACAATATCCGTTGAATGCCATCCGCTGGCTGGCTTTATCCGGTTCATGACTGCTGGGGTTACCGTTGCCTGTACCAATGATTCGTCCCGGGCCTTCAATTGAAAACCTGACCAGGTCCGCCGCCGTAGGGACTACCCTTCCTTTGGCGTCTTTAAGCGCTACCCGGATAACAGCGACGTCGGTACCGTCGGCTTTAAGTAAGCTGCAATCGCTCTTCAGTGCCAACTGCGCCGGAGCAGTTGTTGTTTCAACGATATCTTGTGTTACCAACTTTCGGCCTTTATATCCCCTGGCTTCAAGTTTACCGGGTTTATATATAAGGTTCCATATCAGTTTAGTATAAGGAGTTGTTTTTTGCCTGCCTATGCTTTTGCCGTTCAGCAATAATTCCACTTCGTCGCAATTGGTGTAACAATGCACTTTTATGCTGTCTCCTACTTTGCCGGGCCAGTTCCAATGGGGGAAAATATGGACAACCGGTTCGTTTGTCCAGGCCGCTTTGTACGCGTAGTACCCGTCTTTAGGGAAGCCGCATATATCCATAAACCCGAAATGAGATGTAACACATGGCCATTGGTATGGCGTAGGCTCACCACGGTAGTCAAAACCGGTCCACACAAACAAGCCTCCGAGATAGGGATATTTAACAATGTCCGCCCAGTCTTCACCAGGCAGCGGCCCCCAGTTGGGCTGCCATAACCCAAGGTTGGAGACATAACCTTTACCCCAATCGTTCTGATACTCGCCACGGGTTGAAATGAAACTTGTGGACTCTGTACAAAACTCAACCCGATTGGGATATTTTTCATGGTCTTTTACATACGCCAGTCCCTTGTCGCCATAGTTATATCCCACAACATCCAGCACATCGGCATACCCCCCTTCGTTCCGCCCATGATTCATGGCTGCAGTCACCGGACGCGTTGGGTCTATTTTATGCGTAATGTCAACCAGTGTTTTAAGTATCCTGGCGCCTGTTACCGTACCTTGAATCCATTCCTCATTTTCCATGCTCCACATAAATATCGACGGGTGGTTCCGATCCCTGCACAACATAGTTTTCAAATCCGCTATCCCTTCTTCAGAACTCGACAACATGCGGTTTTCGTCCAATACAAGCAAACCCATCCTGTCGCACATATCAAGCAGTTCCGGCGTGGGAGGATGATGGGAACAACGATAAGCATTGCTGCCCATTTCTTTGAGCAACTTTAATTTGTATTCGTTTATTTTATCGGGAAGTGCCACACCAATCCCTGCAAAATCCTGGTGATTGCAAGTACCTTTTACCGGGTAAAGCTTCCCGTTTAGAAATACCCCATTCCGGTTTATTTCGATTGTCCTTACCCCAAAAGTGGTTTCATAATTGTCGATGACAATCCCGTTTTCAGAAACTTCGGTCAGCACTTTATAAAGATTTGGTGTTTCGGGCGACCAAAGCAAGGGCTTTTGAATAACTCCTTTTTGTGAAAGCTCAGCTGTACTAAATGGCTCAATTATTTGCGATGAAGTTTTTGTATCAAGCACCACTCCTTTATTATCTACAATTTTAGAGACGAGTGTGATGTTTTTAGCTACGCCGTATTCATTTTTGATATTGGTTTTTACGTTTACGGCAGCTTCACCGGGGGAAACTATAGTTGTAGTAACGTAGGTGCCAAACCGGTCGACATGGAGTTTGTCGGTTTTATTGAGCCAAACATGCCGGTAAATTCCACACCCTTCGTACCACCACCCTTCATATTCGGTAGCGTCAACCTTTACAAGAATAACATTCTTACCTTCGTTACCGTAACGCAAAACATCCGTCAAATCATAGTTGGAAGGTGTGTAACCGCTTTGGTGGTTGCCTATGAGCTGACCATTGACCCAAACGATACTGTTCCTGAAAACCCCGTCAAATTCTATAGATATTTTTTTTCCTTTATCAGTTTCCGGTATGTCAAATTCTTTTCTATAAAAACCTATCCCACCGGGCAGGTATCCGCTGACAGCAGGCGAACTCCCGATTGATTTATCATTAACAAAAGTCCCCTCCACACACCAATCGTGCGGAAGGTTTACTTCCCTCCAGTCTTCGGGTTTAAATGTAGCTGCTTTATCTACATCGGTATAAGCAACAATGGCTTCTTTATTTGTTTCAACTTTAACATTGATATCTGTTAAACCACCATACCCGGCAGCTTTAACCGCCCGTTTGATAGCTATATCGCCTTTGTGAAACTGCCAGTTGAAGTCAAAATTATCTCTCATCCTTTCAGACCCGGCATTTGACCTGTCCTGTGCTGTTACATTTAAAGCTAATAAAGCTGCAAACAAGAGCGCTATTCCCCGTAGTAGCATATTAAATAATTGATTATTAATTTGATTAGGTGTATTCATCATTTAAATGGATAACCGGCTCCTCAAATGCCGGATAATAACATTAGGGCTGGCTTGTAATCACATCAACTTCGGCATATCCTGTATTATCGTTGCCTTCTGTATTTTTCAAAGCCCTCAATTTAATATAGCGCGCTTTTACAGCCGCAAAGTTTTTAATTTGCATCAGCGGATTATTTTTGATATTGGGGAACTCTCCTTCATCAACCAGTTTCCATTCTTTGTTGTCGCGTGATACGTAAAATTGATAAGTTGTAATTATGCCGGGCCCCCACAAACCAGGATCGGGCAAATACCTGAATCCAGACAGGGTTTCTTCTTTCCCCAGGTCGATCACCAAATCAACCGGCATTTTTACATCCTTACCCTGGTGCCACACGGTAGCAGGATCTCCATCTAAAATTGCGTTAGCCTTTTCGTCGCTTATTCCTAAAATTCTCCAATCTGTACGGGGCAGGTCAAATTTCTCCTCCACTTCAGGGCTGCTTTTGCCCGTGGTAGGGTCGCCGGCAATTGCCTTCACATCCGGTTTCCCATCCGTTTGAAACGGTCCGGCATATTTTTTTGAAGCCGTGGTGGGTGCACTTCCATCCAGTGTGTAATAAACCGCCGATTCTTTGTCTGCCGGGGTTATAATGATTTTACCGGATTGGTCCCTGATGATAGATGGCGCAGTCAAAATCTGCGGCGCATCATAAACACCGATATTGGAAATAACAATACAACTTTTTGAATCCGTTATATTTAACCGAACCTTTGTTGCCTTCACGCTCGGGAAAGTAAGGATACGCTTGTACCCAATGGTTGTTGCGTTGGCTACTTCTTTCCAACTGCCATCGACCAGTGCTTCAACCGTGAATGCTTTCACCCTTTGGCCCAAGCGGATGTACTCCTGCACCAGGAAACGATTGAATGTAGTTGGTTTGCCCAAATCGATAGTCAGCGATGCTGTTTTTACATGATCGTCTGTTGCCCAATAAGTTTCTTTATTATTGTCAACAGCTTTGCCTGCATCAAAAGCTTTACTGTTGCCACGAACATTGGAAGCAGTTGTTTTCTTTATTTCAGCAAGGTTTACCGCAAAGGCTTCCTTAACAGCTTCGCCAAATTCCAGGGCTGCTTTTTCATCTCTTTCATTGATCAAACCATTTGGCATAATAGGGAAATTAAGCAGGAAAGTAGCATTACGGCCAATGGAGTGGTAGTAGGTATCCATCAGCTGAGGCAACGTTTTTACCTTAGTGTCTTCAGCTGGGTGATAAAACCACTCCGGCCGGATGGATGTATTTACTTCGGCGGCCACCCACCTATTACCGTTCTCCAAACCGTAATGCAGCATATTGTAGGGTACATCACCAGTCGCGTTAAGCAGGCTCCAGTTGGTTTCACCTACATAACCCGCTTCCGTTCCCACCCAACGAAGATCGCCCCTGTCCCCGCCATCGTTCCAGATTACGCAATTTGGCTGTAGTTTATGGATAAGGGCATAGGTTTTCTTCCAGTCATAGTAGGTTTTACGGTCAATGGTACGGGTTTCATTAGCACCACCGTAATAACCAGAGCCTCCGTTAGCGCCATCAAACCACACTTCGAAAATAGGCCCATAATTAGTCAGCAGTTCAGTGAGCTGGTTCCTGAAATAGGTAATATATTCCGGCTTGCCATAATCTGGATTGTTTCTGTCCCAGGGCGACAAATAAATGCCCAGTTTCAAACCATATTCTTTACAGGCCGCGGCCATTTCCTTCACTACATCGCCTTTGCCATTTTTTCATGGCGAATTTTTAACTGAATACGCTGTATATTTTGATGGCCAAAGGCAAAAACCGCAGTGATGCTTTGCGGTAATGATGATTCCTTTCATACCCGCTTCCTTGCAGGTACGTGCCCACTGGCGGCAATCCAGTTCCTTTGGATTAAACAAATTCACATCTTCGTTACCAAATCCCCAGGATTGATCTGTATAGGTGTTCAATGAAAAGTGCACAAATGCATAAGATTCCATTTGTTGCACACGCAGTTGGTTACTGGTTGGTACCGGGCCAAATGGTTTGGGGGCGCTGATTTGAGCACTGCAAAATACTGCTGAGCATAAAGAAAAAACGACTCCCAGGAAAAAATATCTGTTCATAAGTTCATATTTATTACATGTTTACTTCAATCTTTTGCTTCAACTGATGCTGGTTGCGAAAGATCACTATTTCGGTATTTTTCCCGGTCACCGCGCCCCGGGCTTCCAGCAGATCTATAAGGTTGTTAACCTGCCTGCGATTAAAAGTCAGTATGACGTCATTCGCCTGAAGAAATGCCGATGCAGCCGATCCACGGGTAACCGAGAGCACCAACACACCTCTGATCTGATCCATGCCGGTGGCAGATTGCTCGCCGGCTGTACCCAGGTTTTTGACCCTGGCGCCCATAAAATCTATTATGTCATCTTTGCTTATACTATTAGTGGTTACAACTGCCGGGAAGACTGGCTTTTTGGCAATGGCCTTCAGCCGCGCGGAAACCACACCGAAATTATCCATCGCGAAATTTTTGAAACCTGCTGATAACGCGGCAGCGCTATCGTTCAGGCGAAAATTACCTTTTTCGGGGTTGGTAAAGATTGGAGGGCTATATACAGAATGGTCATCCGTACCGCGGGCTCTGGCTTCGGCCAGCGACACGGAATCGGGAAAAATGTTATAGTCAACTTCCTTCCCCCAGGCGGAAATACCGATAGGCAAGTATCCTGTTCCGACGATATTATGACGAAACACGTCGCCGCTGTTTTTAAACCATACATGGGGGTGAAAAGTATTATTGACCATGATATTGTTTTCAACAATACGGTTTACGCCCTCGCGCAGCTTGATCCCCCCATTTAAACACAGGTTATTGTAAATAAGATAGTTGCTGGATCCGTCATCCAGGTCAATATCCCAACCATGGTCACAGCGGAACCTGTTATTACGAAGGATGATCGGTTTCACCACATCAAGGAGTGCTATGCCGGGGTTTTCGGCAACAATCGAATCAAGTTTTTTCTTATCGGCTTGCCAGTAACGGTCGCGTCCCCAGGAATTAAATGATCCATGGTCTCCGGTTTCCTTTACGGTATTGAACACGTCATTATACTCAATGATATGCCCTCCCCAGGTTCCTTCACTTACATTGATTCCTGCGCGGGGCACATCGTAAATGGTATTGTGGCTTACCGTGATGTCCTGGCACATAGATAGCTCTACCCCTGTTGATTGTTTTTCTACGTAACCGAGGTTAAACATCAGGTTATCATAAACTTTACAGTCTTTTGGGTAATTGTTTGTTTTGGGTCCTGGTGTACGGTCTATTTCTGTCGGTGGTATGTACTCATTATATTCAAAGCTGGGCGAACGCACTGCACCCGGGTCGCCGACAAAACAAATGCCGCTTGCACCGATTTCGGAAATCTGGCACCCCGACACTTCACAGTCCCGGTTGTACTTATTGAAAAAAACAGCGTTGCCACCCAGGTTATGCAGAAAGCTGTTTTCGAGGCGGCAACGTACCGCGCCTTCGTAATATACTGCGGCGCCACGGTAAATCGTCCAGTCGCTGCGCAGTAACGGCTCCTTGTTTTGCATAAAAGTACGAGCTGTTTCTGTCAACGTCAGTCCGGAGATCGTAATATTTTTAACCGGCTTTTCTTCCGTCCCCCTGAATTCAAATAAATGGGCTATCTGTGGCGTTTCAAATCTTGCAGCTTTTAAATCGAGGCCTTGGGGTGGAAAATAATATAATATCTTCGTTTTATGGTTATAATACCATTCGTTGACCGTATCAAGTTCCTCAAAAACATTCTCTGTATACCGATATTTTTCATGCATGCCCGAACGCCGGTTGTTTTGCCAGCCACCTTCCAATATAGGGTTACCACTGGTGTCCTTTCCCGTTATGATATAATGAAAATCGCCCCACTTTGCGCTATGCAATGCATGTACATATCCGCCTGCCGGCGACTTCCACCTTGCAGCACGTTCTTTGCTGATGGCATCCGCTGCTGTACCACCAAGAATCTGTGCCGAAGGGTCATAGTTTGGGTAACGGGCCATGTGCTGTAATTTTCCGTTCACCAACAGTTCATCAAAAACAAAGTCATGGCCAACCTTAGTCTGCCAGATACCATTTTTGTATGCGGCCCAATTCAAGCCGCCTAATTTAGCGCCGCCGCTTATGATCACCTTCTGGTGGTCAACAGTCGTCAACACCAGGGGTTCGTTATCCTTCCTGGAATCGGCAGAGCTGAATACCACAGGTTTACTCAAATAATATGTGCCGCCGTAAAGCCTGATGAAAATAGCGCCCGGGGTTTTACGTGCCATGCTTAATGCACCGCTTATGGAAGCAAATGGCTTGCTTTTAGTACCGGGGTTATTGTCATTACCACTGACGGAAACATATAAATTTGTTTGCGCACTGCTATAAGCCGGCCATAGGAAGGCAGCAAGCAATACTGATGTTATAATTAAGTTCTTAATCTTTTGCATTTAATGTTATAAGGTCTAAACCTATTTTATTTCTATAAACTCCGGCTCGTAGGGTGCAATGGTAAAATTGCCGGTATAGTTTTTATCAAAAAGGATACTCTGCGATTTTCCATTCATTGGTATTTCTTTTGGTTCTCCGGTCACGTTCAGGTATAAAAAATGGTTCCTGTCAATTTGCCTGGCCATAACGCCATCAGGTACTTTTGGCCCTTTTTTTATACCCAGTTCATCTATCAGTTTATCAAGCAATGGGCCCAATACCTCGCCACTTGCAGGCAGGCCGACATAAATTGCCCTGCCTTTGCCGTATTTGTTGGCCGTAATAATCGGGTAATCTTTATCCAGGCTGGTTATATTTCCAAGAATTTCGGCTCCTTTTGATTCGATAACGTCAAACCGGGTTGATTCAGCGCCAATAGTTTTCCCATTGTAATTTAGTTCAATTTTTTTGCCTCTCAACGATGTACGCGATACTTCGTTCATCGGCTCTGTTTCTTCATAACCGGCTACCCGTATTCCAAACACATCGCTTAAACGGCCCGGATGGGTGGATGCAAATACTTTCCCGGTTTCGTCAACCACGGCAGAATTACTTGTCATCACAACAGTGCCGCCATTTTTTACAAAATCCCTTATTTTATTGGCAGTGGTTTCATCCATCACAGTTACACCAGGCACAAAAAGTAATTTATACTTTAACGAGCTTTTGCTGATCTCCAAAATGCGGGAATCCATATTGCGGTAATGAAACAAATTCCAACAGCTCTGTAACTGTTGGTCCTGCACCTCGGGAAACGAGCTGCTGGCTATCTGACTTGGAAAGGAAAACGCCAAGCCAACTTCCGGGCTGGGCTTGTAAGGAAAGTATTTTTCGATCTTTTTAAACTCCGTCGCTATCTTTTTGTATTCGTCATATTTACGGTTGGGGATTCCGTCCCAGTCAAGCATCCCTTCCAGGTATTGCTCTTCGCCCGACCACATACTTTGCCAGGTCCATCCGCAAACCATTTGATTGCCGTACATCAACGTGGCGTAGGCCGATTTTCTGATCGAATTAGGAACGGCCGTCATTGTTGTAAACTCGCTGCACCAGAAAGGGTTCGTGCTTTCAAACTGGTTACGGGAAATTACAAAGTTGGCGTTCATGACACCCCAATTGGTAGTTAATGAGTTTCCGGGATAGTAGCCGCAACCCTCACGGGCCATTTTCCCCGAATAGGCAATTTCCGAATAGTCAAAATATCTCATCCAACTGAAATACCAGGCATTGGTATTGGTTAGCACACCAGGGGCATTGGTATTTACCTTGTCGAGTACCTTGAATAAGATCTGGTTAACTTCGTCTGAAATAAAACGCCTGAAATCTAAAACTTTCTCCGGGGCACCGTTTTTTTCGCCGGCTACGGGTAGTCCAACTTCATCAAATTCGTTAATCCTTCTCGACCAGCGTTGGGTAGCCCATGCTTTGTTAAAATTATCAATGGTAGCATACTTCTTGGTTAGCCAAACCACAAACCTTTTTCTTACCGTTTCTGAGTATGAAATGGGGCCATCGCCAGGTTCATTATCAACGCCAAAAGCTAACAGAGCCGGGTGTTTAGCATAATGTTTTGTAAGTGTATCCGCATAGCGTACAGCATATTTTTGATACATCGGATCGCCTACATCATCCATGTAGCGATGGTTGGGGTATTGCGCATTGCCACCCGGACTGGTAACATCAATGGAGGGGTATTTATGGTGCAACCAAACAGGCGCCGGGCGGATAGCGATATCAAGAATCACCTTAATCCCAGCTTTATTCATCATGTCCATCACAAAATCAAACCATTTAAAATCAAACTTACCTTCAGAAGGTTCATAACTGTCCCAGGCCAGGTGCCCCATCCTAACTGCCTTGAATCCGGCGGCCTTCATCAACTCAATATCTTTTTTTATTTTTTCCTGGTCTTTATCATCATGTGGATGATAATTGGTGCCCACGTATAATTCCTGAGCTTTAACCGACAAGGTAGCAAGCAACAGCGTCGAAATTACCAAAAGCTGTTTGATTTGTATCTTCATTTATTTAACTGATATTTTTACTGTTTTTTGAAATATTACGTGATGAATTACCTAACTGCTGAATAAATCCCGTTGTTATTTATTTGGCAGGGCTTAGCAAATCCAGACAGGAAGAAGCATGGCAGTTAGTAATTGGTTCTCCACTTAATTCATTATAAGGAATTGATAATTGGTGGGTCAAATTTAGCTTAAAGGATGCCCCTAATGTTTGATTTAAAGGGACTTTCTTTTATACAAAACCGACATTTGTTTATTAATTGAAAGTTGTTTCTGAGTTATGACAGTAGCCAGATTGATGTTTATTTAACGGATATTTTTACTGTTTTTAAAACATTGCGTGATGAATTACCTAATTGAAGAACAAATTCGCCGGCTTCAACTTTCCATGCTTTTTTTGTTTCGTCATAAAAGGCCAAATCGCTAACCTTTACATCAAGCTCAACTGTTTTCGTTTCGCCTGGCTGCAGAAAAACTTTTTCGAAAGCCTTTAATTCTTTTTCGGGACGCAAAACAGAACTGGCAGGATCGCTTACATACAATTGCACAACTTCGGCACCGTAACGGCTACCTGTATTTTTAACCGCTAATTTTGTATGGATGATATCATTCTTTTCATAGATTTTCTTGTCTGTCGAAAAATTACTGAGTACAAAGCCAGTGTAAGAGAGCCCATATCCAAAGGGAAACTGGGGCTGGATTTTCTTGGTATCAAACCAACGATATCCCACCAAAATATCCTCCTTGTAATTCACTTTCAAATCTTTTCCGGGAAAATTGCCCAATGCATGGGCCGGCGACTGATCAAGTGTTACCGGTAATGTAAAAGGTAATTTGCCGGATGGATTCACCTTTCCGCTTAATATATCTGTCACCGCGTTACCGGCTTCCATGCCGCCATACCACGACCACAAAATAGCAGGTACCCGGTTAACAATGCCCGCTAACTTTACTGGCGAACCTGCGATTATTACCACGGCTGTATTAGGATTTGCTTTTGCCACTTCCTGCATCAAAACTTCCTGCCCATAAGGCAAATCCATATTTTGTTTGTCAAAAGATTCCGTATCAAAATCATGGTTTAACCCTCCAAAAATGATAACCACGTCCGATTCCCTGGCAACCTTTACAGCCTCCTGAATCAATTTCCAATCAACATGATCTGAATTTCCCTGGCCCCTGTTGCTGCCTTCCTTGAAAGTAGATTGTTTTTCATATCCCTGGGCAAAATTTATTTTTACGCGGGTACCGAACTTTTGCTTGATTGCTTCTAAAGGAGTTATTTCGTATAACGCTTTTATTTCTGAGCTAAGCCCCGCCCCGCAATGTTTCCGGGTAGCATTATCACCAATTATAGCAATCGATTGTATTTTATTGAAATTGACAGGGAGAATATTGCCCTTGTTTTGAAGTAACACCGCGGCTTCCGCAGCAGAATTGTAGGCCGCCTTTTGATGCTCCGGTGTATTCATTTTTCCCTTTTCGCGGTTAGCTTCATCAAACATCCTGGTTTTGAACATTACACGCAGCACATTCGCTACTTTTTCATCCACTACCGATACCGGTACTTTTCCTTCTTCTACAGCTTTTATTAACGGATTAGCAAAATACCATTCGTTATAATCTTTTATATCGGTGCCCATTTCCAGGTCGAGCCCGCTTAAGGCGGCCTTTACCGTGCTATGTGCCGCGGCCCAATCGGTCATTAAAATACCTTTAAACCCAAATTCCTTCCGAAGAATTTGCCTGTTCAAATAGTCGTTTTCCGAACACCAGTCGCCCCTGAATTTATTGTAAGCTGCCATGACAGTGTAAGCACCGCCCTCAGTGACTGCCGCTTTAAAACCCGGCAAATAAATTTCACGAAAAGCCCTTTCGCTTACTTGTACATCAACAGAATCGCGATGCGTTTCCTGGTTGTTGGCTACCCAGTGTTTTACGCTCACCGCAACATCCTTTGACTGCAGGGCTTTGATATAGGCAACAGCCATTCTCGAAATAAGAAAAGGATCTTCACTCATGTATTCGAAGTTACGGCCACCAAGTGGCGAACGGATAATGTTGATACCAGGGCCCAACAGCACATCTTTTTTTCGGAAACGGGCTTCCTCGCCCAATACCAGCCCCTGTTTTGCGGCCAGTTTAGGGTTCCAGGTTGCAGCAAGCGCTGTTCCCGGAGGAAAGCAGGTTGCCGAATCAGTCGTCCACCCCGAATAAGCCCAGTCGTTCCTGTTAATTTCGGCGCGTACGCCATGCGGTCCATCGCTCAGGGCCAGTTCGGGGATACCTAACCTCTTTATTCCTGATACATAAAACTTGGAATTGGCATGCAACAGGCTCACTTTTTCCTGCAAAGTCATCTGGCTGATGAGCGAACAGATTTTTTCTTCCTGCTTGCTATTATTCAGACTTTGCTGTGCATTTGCCGCTCCTGCTGCCAGCAGTATAAAAAAAAGCACACAGCATGTCCTTACAGCTATTTTTGGTTTCAATATCTTCATCGGTTAGCGTTTAATCAGGTTTACCAGGATAACATCATTTTCCCGGATATCAAATTCGCGGGAATACCCGGCATTGGGTTTTATTACGATTTCCTGTTTTGTTACAGGCGAGCCATTTTCTACTTTTAACTTTTCAACCTGCTGCCTGTTTAACTGTCCGGGCCTGCCCATATCCAGATAGCTGGTATATGCATCGTTCACCCTATAACCTACTTTATAAACTTCCATCGTATATTTTCCGGCAGGCACATGCGATAGGCTTATTTTTACTTTGCCTTTAGGTTTGGCTGGCAAATCCTTTATATAATAAGCCTGGTTATTGACAGAATCCGGCAAAGTATAGGTATAATCCCATAATAATGCCTGGATATCCCCTTTATCATTTTTGCAAACCCATGAACGTTTGTCGGTATTGGCTAACTCGGTGCCTCCAAGTTTATTCATAAACTTATAGGAATAAAAGGCTGGCTTGTTTACGCCTTGAATGTTAAGTAGCCCAAAACCTCCATGAAAAGGTGTATACCGCGGGCCGGGTTCTTCAAACACATCGGTAAAAACCCAGTACGACATGGAGTTGGCCGCACTGCCAACCTGTTTTAATTTTTCCAAAATATAGGCTGCTTCCTGATAACTATCGTGAACAGGATCTGCCGGGGTATAGGATGAACTCCATTCCGTATAATGTAGCTCCAGGCCGGGTTTAGCTGATTGAGCAATTTGTTTACGGGAATTCAAAACGTCGCCGCTTACCGCCAGCGAATCTTTACTTAATACCGTGCCCGAATTGCCATATTCATCCAGAAAGCCTTGTTTTACACCATATGAATGGGTACTGACGAAGTCAATCGGCACCTTATTTTTGCTGCAATGATTTATCATTTCGGGAACCCAGGCTGCGCCTGCAGTACCTGGGCCACCTACTTTATATTCGGGGTTTACGCTTTTAACCGCCTTTGCAGAATAATCGTACAATTTAAAATAATCGTCTTGTGTCCCCGTCCAGAATCCGGGAGATAAGTTAGGCTCATTCCATACTTCAAAATACCAGGACTTTACTTCCTCGGCACCATACCGATCTGTAAAATGCTGAACAAGGTTGGTAATGAGTGCCTGCCATTTGTTATAATCTTTTGGCGGGGTAACATTGCCGCGCCACCAAAAAATTGTCTGGTTTCCGCTTGCCAGGGCATTAGGCATAAAACCCAGTTCCACAAAAGGCTTCATCCCAATTTTATGCAGAAAATCAAACAGCGCATCAACATACATATAATTATACTGAGGTTTTCCTTTTGAGTCTTCGGTATATACGGCCATATCATCGGTGAGTAACCCATGCATGCGGATATACCTAAAACCACATTGTTTTCTTACGTATTCCAGTTGTTGCTGCCAGTCGGCACGTAGCCCTTCATTTGCCCGGCCCGCGCCTACACAGGCGTTAAACATGGCATTAAGCTTACCCGATGTTTTGTTTAAATCTACATTAATTGCTCTTTGGCCTTTCACATTAGCCAAAAAAGCGAATTGCGAAATCACCAATACCCAAATTATTTTTTTCATCTGTTTTGTAATTCTTATTAAAACTATTCTGTCCACACAAGCACACCTGCGGGCTTTAGTGTCTTCTCCCCTATTAAAACTTTTGCATTATCCGGCAGATTTACCGTGTAATTTTCTGATGAGTAATTTAATGCCGTATAAAAACCATCGCGCCAATAAACAAATACGCCTGGTGGGTAATCCTCAGTTGTGGCACCGGCATCTTTATAAATTTGCCTCAATAAGTCCTTTTCTAATTTGGAGTCATCGGTATCTACACCAATGTAGGTTACGTACCCTTTGCCTATCCGGTGTTTTATAACAGCGGCTTTTCCTTTATAGAACTGATTATTATAAGTAGCCAGCACACCGGAAGTATCTTCGGGTACAAGCAAATCGGCCCAGGTATGCCATGGATAATGATTGGAACCCATCAGTATATCGCCTTTACCATACGATGAAAGCATATCGGTTTGGCTTATATGGGCACCGATCAGGTTTGAAATTGGCATTGCGGTTTCCCCCTCCCAAAAATGCCCCCTGCGGTCTTTGGTACCTGTACGGCAAGTAATAACCAGGTTACCACCTTTGGCTACATAATCATTCCATTTTTTTACCAATGCCGAGTCAGCCATTTCATAAGCAGGAACTATTACTACCTTATACCTTGACAAATCTGCTGTTTCCTGAATTACATCAACAGGTGCACCCAATGACCTTGCAGTTTTAAGGAATTTTACCGGGTAATCCCAGGTATTCCACTGCCCCGTTTGTTTTTGCCTGTCAATACTCCAGTAATTTTCCACATTCCACAGCAGTGCTGTTGACCGTGAAGCCAGCTTGGCGGGCATTTTTGAGCCTGGCGCAAATTGCCTCCGCAGTTCTGTTATTTCTTTCATGAACTGCATATAGTCTTTACCGCCCTGTGAGGGTGTTACGCCATCCGTTTTTATCACACCGGCATGATATTGTTCGGCACCATACAAGATTTGACGAAAGCGGTACGAGCAGGCGACCTTTCCACCAGCCGCAAAACTGTGGTACAACCATAGCCTAACGGTACCCGGTAACAACAGGGGATTGTAGCTTCCCCAATTAACGGGCCCCGGCTGAATTTCCAAAACCCCTGACACACCGCCCACAGATTTGTAATATTCTGAAGCAAAAAGAACAACATCGCTATTGCCTAAACGGAAACCAGACTCACCAATATTATCCGTACCCCCGTTTGGATATGCAGTATATGCTGCAAAATCCAGTTTTGTGGTACGGTTAGGATCTGAACCAGTGCAAACGGCAGTATAGTTGGTGGTAACAAATTGCGTCTTTGAAATGTAATTACGTAAAGTTCCAGCCTGTAAATCAAGAAATTCTGCCTGAGCGTCCGCTGAATATCTTTTAAAATCCAGTAAGGCATGAGGATTATTGCCCCACCAGCCTACCAGGCTCGTATTCGGGATGATTACCTGGTCAAAACTATTAAACCACTGGCTCCAGAAGGCTGCCCCCCAGGCGGTATTTAATGCATCAATGGTTTTATATTTATTTTTTAGCCAGGCCCTGAATGCGTCTTGCGATGACGGACTATAATCAGACACCGCACCCGGTTCATTATCTACCTGCCACCCCATTACATTTTTGTTCTGCCCGTATCGTTTAGCCATCTCCGATACTATTCTTTGTACAAAGCCACGGAATTTCGGATTGACCATTGATTCCAGGCCCCGCGTACCATTTTCCGCACGGATATAATGCCCGTCCATAACAAAAGTCTCCGGGTAGTTTAACCGCATCCACGTTGGCGTGGTTGCAGAAGGTGTGCATAGCAACACCTTGAGATGGTATTTTGTGCAAAGCCCCACCACCCTGTCAAGCCAGGTAAAATCAAACCGTCCTTCTTCGGGTTCCATTTTGAACCAGGCAAATTCAGCCAGGTGTACAAACTCAAAACCCATGTCTGATATCTTTTTAATATCCCTTTCCCATTGGGCTTCATTCCAATGTTCGGGGTAATAATAGATACCCGTTGTTACCAAATCTTTTTCGGGGAAAAACCGATTGGCTTCCTGTGCTTTTAACGCTGCCGAAGGGATTAAGATCCCTAACATAATTGTTGTTATTAATTTTCTCATCTAAAGATTCCGGGCTTTTCTATAGAAGCTGCCGTATGCTATTTTACAATAAAATTTCTTTTAGTATTAACAATATTTCATCTGTTGTAGCCTCGGCTAAACATCGGTTCTGCTATCTTTAATATTTTAGTTAGCACCAGCATTAAGTGCGACAATTGTACGTTGATCTTTCACAGTATAATTTTGCCTGTCCAAAGCACCACCCGTGTCCCAGAAAAATGGCAGCATCCCGTTGGCTTTCGCTTGTTTAGTGATATAAGTTAGCCAATAATCTACTGCTTCGTTATGTGTTAACAAATCTAAAGGAATATGTTGGCCATTACTACGCCTATAGGCTCCGTACTCGCCCAGCAGTACTGGAATTCCCTTGTCTGCGAATTTTGCCTTCATTTTACTAAACGTGGCATTTACGTCACCTTCTTCACCCCAGGTGGCATTGTGGTTGGGTTCAATTATAGAATGATGTCCTGCTCCCCAATAATAGAACATTTTGCCCCAGTCTGCATTGCCGTCCATCAGGCAAAACTGATACGGAGAGTAATAATGCACCTCCACCATCATCCGCGCCGCCACCTGGTCCTGGGGAAGGTTAGTCATCAGGTCGTTTGTTTTGTCGATATCAGTTGAAGGGCCCTGAACTACCAACACCCTGTAACTGTTCCTGCCGCCGGTGGATCGGACTGCATTAACAAAGGTTTGATGATAACTAGCCAATATTGCCGTTTTTTCCGCATCATCTGCATTCGGCTCATTGGCGCTGGCAAACATCAGGTGTTCATCAAAATCGCGCATAGTTGTTGCAATTTGCTCCCAAAGCGCTTTTTGCTTGGCATTAACAGACACTTTTTTAAGGGCGGTACAATTGTTTTCCAGCCATCCCTCGTCCCAATGTATGTTGAGTAAAACGTACATATCATTTTTCACACAATAGCCTATTACTTCGTTAACCCTGTTAAGCCATTTTATATCTATGCGCGCTTTGTCTTTATCAGCTAAATGCGTCAAATTCCAGGCGCATGGCAGGCGGATAGCGTTAAACCCCTGTCGTTTTACAAATTTTATATAATCCTCGGTAATAACAGGACTGCCCCAACCTGTTTCGCCGCCAGGGGCTTCAAAAGTATTGCCAATATTCCACCCTAACTTAATTTTAGCGGCGAGCTGAACGGCATTGCTTTTCATCCCTGTTGAGTCGGGAGCCTTTGGCGAGTTGTTATAAGAAGGATAGAGGACAGGTCGCGGGAAACTCGCATTCCTATTGTAAGCATTTGCGCTTTTGAATGAAGAAAAAGACGCGAGCGTTATTATAGATATTAATATTTTAAAAGAATACTTTATTTTCATTTACTCCTAATCTTTACCTAAAAAGATCATCTGAACAGTATTCTGTTCAGATGATCTTTTTTACCACCCACAATAGGTGAATTTAACGAAAGGTTTTATATCAATTGTTGGTATGCTTAAAACCCTGCGCCTTTTTTTAGCGAATCTAATGCGTTCTGGTCTCCTATATATGCGGGCTGGGGTATACCACCATTATTTGGACGGCTAAATACGCCCGCCCATAAAAACGGCAGCACGCCATGTGCTTTGGCTTGCTTGGTAAGATAAGCATAGTAATGCCAACCCGATCTTATTGCCAATATCGAATCAGCCGGGTATCCGGTTAATCTCTGAGCGTGATACTGTATGTCAAATTCGCCCATAACTACCGGGATACCTTTATCAACAAATTTTGTTTTGACGGCTTTAAATGCGTTATCCATATAAGCTTCTTCTGTTGACGCTACGCAATTGCGGTCCAGGAAGAGCGGGTTTGTTGTATGAAAGTCTTTTCCCCAGAAATATAATTCTTTTCCCCAGCTTGCGTCCATAGGTGTGGTACTACCGTAGCCACCTAATATGCAAAATTGCGGCGGGCTATAATAATGAAACTCTACCATCATTTTATTAGGGGTTGGGTCGGCAGGTAGTCTCGGTGTTTTATACACATTAGCCGGATCAAGGTAAGAAGCAAGCAAATCAAGCGACGTAGAAGGCGACTGAATAACTATCGCACGATAAGTATTTTTACCACCGGTACCACGCACTGCATCAATAAATGATTGATGATAACGCATTAAGGTAACGGTTGTCGGTATATCGTTCGCATTGGGTTCATTGGTACTGGCAAGTATCAAATGCTCGTCAAAATCCCGCATCGCTGTAGCTATCTGCTGCCAAATTGCCTTATGCTTGGCATTAACACTATCCTGTTTAGCACCTGTAACTGTGCAGTCAATATAACTATCGTGATGGGTATTAAGTATCACATACATATTGTCGTTCATGCAATATTGCACAACTTCTTTTACGCGGGCGAGCCAGAGTGGGTCTATTTGTGAAGTTTGGTCATTTATGATGTGGTTGCTCCAGGTGCAAGGAATCCTTATACCATTCATACCTGTTGATTTTACCAGGTCAATCAGCTGCTGGGTAATTTTCGGGTTCCCCCATCCGGTTTCCCATCCGGGTGCATCCATAGTGTTATAAATATTCCATCCCATTGTTATTTTTGCAGCCAACTGCGAAGCGGTGCTACCCATGCCTGTTGCATCGGGTGCTTTGGCCGATGTATTATATGATGGATAAATTTGGGCATCCTGCGTTATGGTAATTCGCCTCATTTGACCATTAACCGAAGTTACATTTAACACCGTTGACCGGGTACTGCCGGATGAATTTGCTGCTGCAGTAATTTTAATGGTTACATCGCCGTTATTTCCCGATGCTTTGTCTAAATGAAGCCATCCTAAACCGGCAGTATCAACACTCCAGGCAGCGTTGCTGGTAAATTTTAAGTCTGCACTACCACCACCATCCGGTATAGCATCTGTTAAATTGGACAGCGTTAGCTGTGCGGGCCCTGTTGCCGATTTTTTACAGGAAACCACAACCAAAATTGCAAAAAACACTCCCAGTATCTTACACACCGTCTCTATTTTCATTATCTTCATATCCGTTTTTTATTAAAAAAATCATCTTTTAATTAGCTAAGGCCCCACAGCAATGTGCTACCGAGGGGCTTAAGCCGTTTATTTAATTTTAACAACTCTAAAATTGTCAAAAGCGCCGTAAAAACCTGTGGCTGTAGACGAAGCGCTATAGTTGTGTATGTACACAAAGCACGATGTGTTTCCTGATGCGGTTACCAAATCGGCAAGTTTAGATATAGATTCCCCTTTTCCCTCGCCAAGCGTACCATCTGGTTTACGGAACGATGAAAGAGGAATAGTTACCGTTATCCACCCTTTTGTTGAATAAGGTGCCGTGGTAGCCGCGTCTTTTTGCCATGGCTCCCACCTGGCTATAGGGCTGCTATCTATCCCGCTTAGAATATCAATGGTATCACCATTCCAGGGTTTTGAAACATTAACTTCAAATTTAAATGCCCAGTTGCTAACGGGTTCATTAATATTGGCTGTTGGTACCCACTGTGCTCCATTCATACGTATTGCATAACTGGAATAGGTATTTCCTTCGCCCGCAGCCAAAACACCAGTTTTCAGCACCATGTATTGACTTGAATTGCCAGGAAAATCAGAACTACCACTTGTATAGTAGGAGCCGCCCCACCATTGCCAGTTAAAATTTCCACCCCATTCCCAATCCGATATTCTGCCGGTCGCAACATCGTTCACATTGTACACGGTAGCAGTGGCACCAAACTTTGTAGTTACAGATACCGGCCCGCTTTTGCTTAACGCAGGCAAAACAAAACGAACAGAACTTCCATCACTTGTTTCTTTAAAGGAAGTAATTGGGGTACCTGCAAACGATAGTGATTGGATGTTTTTAAGATATGTACCATAAACAAATACAGAATCGCCCTGGCTGGCATTTTCGTTGGAAATCCAGGTAATGGTTGGCGTTGCAACTATTCTTATATTAACAGTACCTGCCTTGGCGACAATCAATATCTGATCAGTGGGCGTTGTTGCAGGCATAACAAAGTTAAGAGAAGTCCCGTCGAGGCTTGATTTAAACGATGTAATTGGAGTTCCTCCATACACAAAGCGTTGAACCAGTACTAAATTTGCACCATAAATGTGAACAGAATCTCCCGGGGCGGCAAATACGTTAGATATAGCCGTAACACCAGGCGCTGCCGGGCCTAATTTGAAAGCGAACGTTGTTGAACCTGCCGTTGTAACATACTTTACCGTATACAGTTTGGTAGTATCAATTGTTGAAAACTGTATGGCAGGGATTTTCACCACAGCACTACCGGAGGCAAATAAAGCGGTATTAATAGTGGCAGGAACGCCATCAAAATAGATTTGAGTTGCATTTGCCAAATTCTGCCCCGTTATTACCACCCATTGGCCACTTGCCACAGCGCTATGCAAAACCGTGTCATTAGGCGAGGCTACATAATTCTTAATGGCTGAGATAACCGGAGGAGCGCCGCTGCCGTCGTTGTTCTTTTTACAAGCTGGTGATAAGGCCACTATCATGAATAAAAGCGGCAAAAAAAACAAGCTTAGGTATGATTTCTTTTTCATAACAATTTATTTAAAGTGTTTCTTAATTAATAATATGGTACCGGTGGAGCTGCCAATTTGGGATCGGAGGATAATTCGGATGCCGGAATTTGCAATGTAAATGAACTGATGGACGCCGGAACCGTAGATGGAGCAGTAGTAGTATCCCTTGTGGCCTTACGCGTTGTAGCATCATAACTAAACGTTTGGCGACTGTGGGTGGCATCCTGATCATTAAGCAACTTCACAGCTGCCATCGGACTGTAAAAAGAATACCTAACCAGATCTATCCAATATTGCCCTTCAAAAGCAAGTTCAACTCTTCGCTCTTTAAGTATTGTAGTGCCGTCCAACTTAGTCAGAGGAGCCACGCCAGCCCTTGTCCGCACCTTATTAAAATAGGTTAAGGCATCCATGTCTACCGTAATACCGTTGTTACCCAAAATAGCTTCGGCATACACTAAATACACATCAGCCAACCTGAGTACTGCGTCATGCTCAATGGATGACGTATAAGTCATTGTTGGGGCGTTGTTATCCACTTCGTTGCCAATAATGTGTTTTTTCAAGCCAACGCCTGTCGATTTAAAACCACCACCTGCAGCATTCAATTCGGGATAAAAATCTCCGTTGAGCATAATAGTGGCTTTGCGCCTTATTGTATCATCAGCCGAGTACATCTTATACAGATCCCAGGTTGGAGCTAAGCCAAACCAGGCACCGTTTTTTTGAGGGTTTATAGCATTGCTTGGTGAAAAGGTTAAATACATGTTACCAGTTTCCCAACTCGTTTGATCTGGCGACCACTGAAAAGCAAACAATGCTTCGGGGTTATCGTTGTATTGCGACCTGAAAAGATTATAATAACCAAGGTGGTTCGGGTCATCCTGCCCAAGAAGCGTTAATCCGCTGTTTTTACACACATTTCCTGCGTATTTTTTTGCACTGTCAAGCAAAGCCTGGTTGCGCTGCCCTTCCTGTTTGCTGCCCACACCTGCCATTGTTAAATAAGCTTTGGCCAGCATTCCTTGCGCCGACCAGGTGGTTAGCCTGCCTTTGTCATCTTTTAAAGGAAGATTTCGTGCGGCATAAGTTAAATCGATGGTGACAAATTTAAATACATCACCAACAGTATTACGATTAAGCATTGGGTTGTTTATCAATTTGGAATTGTCCTCGATAATGGGCACAGCTCCCCAATAAACAGCAAGGTGGTAATAAGCTACCGCACGGATGAACTTAGCTTCGGCAATAGCAGCATTCCTGGTTGCCTGCGGGATAGATGCCGACGCTGTTTGCTGTATGGCATTAATAACATTATTGCATTGACCGATTACGATATACAAACCTGTCCAACCCTCATTTAAAATGCCATTATTCGCCGTAATTGTACGACTAAAAAGCTGACCCATATCGTCGTTATAGCCTACGTGACCGGTTCCGCTCAATATATCGCCCAATTGCAGCAATGCATTATAATGCCATTGCCCCCAGGGCGCGCCACCATACAAACTGGCAGTGGCCAGCCTTAAATCATTGGGGGTTTTGTAAAAATTAGTAGAGCTGATTTGAGAGTTGGATGGACGGTTCAGGAATTCCTTTTTACATCCGGCAATTGCTGCTCCGAGTAGCAAAAAAAGTACAATTTTATTAATTGGTTTCATAAAATATCTTTTTAAAATTGGTAATCATTTTATTTGTTAAAGGTTAGGCTTGCACCAATCGTAAATACGCGTGGCAGCGGATAGTTACCGCCATCTATACCACCCTGAAGGGGATTCCATGTACCAATTTCAGGATCCATCCCTTTATATTTTGTGATTACAAATACATTGGATACATTAGCATATACACGTACCGAATGCAAGAAGATTCTGGACAACATGCTTTCTGGAAAACTGTAATCTAACCTGATATTTTTACAACGCAGGAATGAAGCATCTTCGATCCACAAATTAGAAGGGCGGTTATTAAAGTTGGTGACGTTATCCTGTCTTAAACCCACAACCGATGTATTCGGGTTGGAAATATATACGTTGTTGATATCAGATGATGAACCTTTGGGATCTACCATAGCATATTTGGCGTAATCTAATACCTGAACAAAATAGGATGTGTTATTTTGTGAACTGGTTTGTGATACAGCCAATTGGTTATAAACTTTGTTGCCATAGCTACCACTAAAGAATATATTCAGACCGAAATTTTTGTAGGTAAATGAGTTGTTGAACCCATATTGGAATTTAGGAAGAGGCGAGCCCAGGAAAGTTTGGTCTTTGGTATCGATAATACCATCACCATTCAAGTCTTTAAACATACGGTCGCCGTACCAGATACCACCGTAAGCAGGAGTAATTGGATAAGGTTTTCCGCTTTGATCAGCACTCCGGGCATGGTTTTGAAAATCACTTGGCTTTGCAAATATGCCATCATATATGTAGCCGTAAAATTCGCCGATTGGCTGCCCGACTACGGTTTTTTGAACAGAGGTAGTTAAGCTGGCATCACTTCCGCCAGAGCCTAAACTGAGTACAGTGTTCACATTTCGTGAAAAGGTAAAATCAGTTTTCCATGAAAAGTTTCTGATATTGGTATTAGTAGTGCTAATACGGAAATCAAATCCTCTATTGCGAATAGAACCAACGTTTACATAAGGTGCAGCCATGGCCCCCGGCGACCAGTTCGTGGTAGTACCACTAAATTCAGGAAGAGGGACTTTTAATAAAAGCCCTTTTGTTTCGCGGTCGTAAGCATCAAACGACAAGTTTATGCGGCCGTTAAAAAGCGTTGCGTCAAGTCCGGCATTATAATAATTTGTTTTTTCCCAGGTTACGTCCGGATTTGGCAAATTGCTTTGAAACTGCGAAACACCTGATAAACCGGTAGGAACTGTTGTAAGTTGGGTTGCATAAGTATTGCCCGGTATACCCTGGTTGTTGGTAAGCCCATAACCAAGTCTCAGTT
>Ga0307515_10000350_pt1 | contig 113900 bp, 112 predicted proteins | sample 17_EM_MG_FD_194513 | JGI IMG/M metagenome (GOLD analysis project Ga0307515, IMG submission 194513) | Populus trichocarpa ectomycorrhiza microbial communities from riparian zone in the Pacific Northwest, United States - 17_EM | ecosystem: Host-associated > Plants > Roots > Unclassified...
TTGCATCGAACCGTACCCGAATCGACAGTTCGGGTGTGTTGACAACCCGGACCGCCAATTTGGCAACGGTTCGGTTCTGACCCGGACCCGGACCCGAAGTGACGGTCCGGAACCGTTGCTAACACTAATAAGCGCTGATAAATCCCTCTTCCAATGGAACTAATAAGAAGGTTCTAGACAAGTTCTAACCGGAACTTTCTAGACACCAAAAGATAACAAAAGTATTAAAAGTTATTAACACACCACATTATTCTTATCCATAAAGTACCATCTTATCGTAAGGAGAATACTTAAGAAAGTACAAATATTAATAAAGAGAAATGTAGATACTTCCGTATTTTCAATAGCTTCAAATCATCCTCGACCCGAGCTCTCTGCTAGAAGCCTAGAGCCACACTCACAATTCAAGCCTCCCTTACAGACCTAGCCCAGCTTTGACCTAATGACAAGAAACCCAACAGCCTGGATAAAGAGCGGGAAAAACTGCGACGGAGGTTGGAAGGCAACCTAGATTCTTCCTACTCGTCATGAACTGCAGAAGCCAAGGCCGATTCCAATTCGTCGCTCGGTAATCATGCAAGTGCAACTCACCAGTACCTATGAAACCTGACAATAAAAACGCCTGCTTGGAAAGGACGTGGTTTCGTGTTTGTTTAGTCTGTTTGTTCACTGCGAAATAAGCCCTAAGTTTTAAGCACATGGATCCGAGTGACCACAAATGGATTTCAAACTGGTCTTAGGTATTGGTCAAAGTCCAGTCCGGATTGAAAAATTCTGTATACTTAATGGCTATTCAGACGGATACTTAACCATCGTCTCCTTCTCCACTCAGGTCTCTTCTTTCCATCCTTTCTCAATAACACATCTTCAATAACTAACTCCTACAGCCACTTCTATTATTCGCTTCTACCTCTATATCTTATTCTGCTAATTCTACTTTTAACCAAATGAAGAACTCTTTCATCTTCCTTCTTGCCGGCACCTTTGCCGCCTCCTTCCTCGCTACTCCAATCGGAACCGGAACCGTCCAGATTATCGAACTGATCAACGATAAAGATCATGATAAATGCAACCTTGAGGAGAGGTCAATGCTAACTGAGATCATTAGCGATCAGGGGAAGATTATTTGGCGCAAGTGGCCCAAAGAGGTCTTCACCCAGCTTCCCAGTGGCTAGGTCATCTCGGAAAAGCCAGCGAAACGCGACGTCAAGCGACTCAAGGAAGTTTATGTTCGGATTCCCAATGGCCAGGTAATTTCGGAAAATTTTGGAAAGCGGAACCTGGAGGGAGCATGCACTCAGCCTCCAACGGCCAGGTCGTCCCAGAGAAATTCGAAAAGCGCGACCTTGAGCAACTTAACGGAGTTTGCACCCAGCTATCCAATAGTCAAGTCGTCTCGGAAAAGTGAGCTCGAGCGACCCCAGGAGTTTGCACTCAGCTTTTCAATGCCAGGTCACCTTTTCTCATCTCAGGGAAGTTCGAGAAGTGCGCATACACTCAGTTTTCGAATGGCCAGGTTGTATTAAAGAAGCTTAATGGCTATGATGTAAAGCAGCGTAGTAGCGGACAGGTTTTGGTTAGCGGTGGAAACTAGGTTGCTAAGGTTACTGCATATTTATTTATTATTGTGAAATAAAATGGATTGTATTCCTACTTCTAACCAGCTCGCGGTGTGACTTAGAGGCTAGCAGTATGATAGTTTATCTCATCTATCGAGCTTGACGTGTATAGGTGTATGAATACCTCACCCAACGGCGAATCTCATCGCAAACAACTCCATCATCCCACACTTGAGGTCCACAGAGCGAATTTCATCAACAATATTCTCATCTATTACTAGTAAAGACCGTCAAAAATTCCGGGAAGCAATTGATCAGATAACGAAAATCCCGTATATATGTATACCCCAATTCCAACGCTTCCACTTCTTGATATCTATACACACGTCAGTAGCCGGCACTGGTTCTGACGGAGGTACAATTTTCCACCAGCTTGATTAGTTGGTGCCAGATATGCTTTTCGCATGCGGCAGAAAGCCTCGAATGGATAGTGAGATGGATAGTCCAGAATCCAGATAAGTGCCGCTACTCACCGCCCACTATAGTCTTGCCTTACTTACCCCGCCTTTGTCATTCGGCAAATCATGGCTCTCCATCACGCTCAAGCCGCGCTGAATAGGGAATACGAACTCCCGTATTCCCATGACCAGCTAGCTGCAGCTCTCTACTTACCCGCGAAGCTGCACAAAACTACCGACGGCGCTTAATGGCGACAAATATCATGGACGGATAGTAGTTGCAAATGAGAAACCGCGGAAAAAATCTTAGACGTATATTGAGTGACACGCCTGCTTTTGCGGATGAGAAACCAGGGTAAACTCCTAAAGGCCTGCGCATATGCATCCCAAACCCGAAACGGACGAGTCTCATCAACACTCACCCAACTACCTGGAGTCATGTCGGAAGTTGTACTTTTAAGTAATTACTAACAACGGGCAGTTAATCATCATGATATACTCAGACTGATCACGGCGGACAGTTGATGCACATACTCGATCGGCTAGGCTTCTAATCAGACAGTTTATATTGTGTTGTTAAATAGTGAATTAGAACTGCTACAACGAGACTTGACATTGGCCGCTCAAAATAGACTTCAACAGTACTACTGGATACGGGGTTCACTTTTGCTGCATAAATAAAGGTCGTTAGATGAGTGAAAGAGGTGAGTTGTCATTTCATCAGTCATCTCATGTCATTCGACATCCAAACCAACGTTTCATTGCCTTAATTAATCGTGAGTAAAGCTTCATATGCGACTTTATCAGTGATCGGTATGAAGCCTCGCTAGCTCAATCGGTAGAGCGTGAGACTCTTAATCTCAAGGTTGCGGGTTCGACCCCCGCGTGGGGCTAAGCTGCTTCATGTTTTGCTCCTTATGCTTTGGGAGACATACAAGCCGAATGTTTGCCGCATATAATATACAGCCCACGCGCACGATGCGGGCTGGCGTCATCGCATGCGTATACGAGCGACAGACCCGCGGTCCCAATCAAAGAAATAGGTAATTCATGCCGCGTATTGGTGCCCACGGGGACACGCACTCACCCTAACATATTTAGGCGCCCGCCTGGTGTGATGACGAAAGTCGGAACGGACCGCATCGTGTTCATGCTTGCATAACCTGTACCGGTATTTGGGGCCGCTAGCTAGCAATAATGGGAGAATGTTAAGTATAGACGTCACACTCCGTCTCTGGTAGATAAGATGCATCGGTATGGAGGGGGAATGGCGTCTGATTCGGCAATTAAAACACTGGTTTGCGAGTGATATTTCTTATACTCGTTCCCCCACGGATAGCGTCCCGCACACCGCGATGCCATGGGGCTTCAATAGTGTACGTAGGCGAAAGGTAGTACGTACCTTGGCAGCTATGATATATTCTAAGAATAATTACAGATCAGGTGCGATTCCCGACAAAAGGAATTCCATCGATGCTGCATGCAAGACTGACTTTCATCGGCGTTTGAAGCCCATCGCATCAGCCGGTCTATGCGCGCCTAAGGCGGAGGTTTCTGTCATTTTTTGGGTATCTAGACTGCATAATGCTTTACGTATACACGCCCAAGTTTGCCCGTTGATTCCGCGGAGCGACGGAGTGGCGCTGCGAGTACTCTTAAGGTAATTGCTCGTCTGATCGATCCCAGGCAGGGGAAGAAGGAAATATTAAGTTCTTTTAAATCCACGTGCTGGTGATACGTAGAGTACAGTGGGGGTAGAGAACTGCCTTCATCGCAACAAGATGCAAGAGCTCCAATCCGGAAGGTGGTCGAGTGGAAAAAGTAAACCCAGGAAATACCTATCAGGTATGCATTGCCGCGTATCGCCAATCGATAACCTATCTGTGATCGACAAGAGGCTCAGGATATGTGATTGGTGGTTGCACAGAAAAAAAGTTCGTGCAACGACATTTAATAGATGATCCCCGTGGGAAACGCTGGATGCCGCTTATTGGCGGGGATTGAAGCTTGAGTTGTGGAGCCGTTGACATCGCTAGCGGTAACCCAGAGCGACTTTACGGATGCCGATGCCGGATGTCGGTATTAGTAACACCGTAGTATAGTGGTCAGGGTACTTACATGAATGTCAGGTACAGAAGTTTCATGGACGCAGGGTGAAGAGGCTAAAAAATGTGATATTGTAATTGATATTGCAGCCAACGTGTCGGGGAATTAATGGAGATGATCCCTACTTTATACTGATAACGGTGCTGAAGTTTGCCGGCTGTGTGTTGTTTATCCAAGTGCTGATATTGATATGCATGAACAGCATCGCATTCCATATGTCTCTAACATACCGTGACATTCCGTCCATAGTTTCTAGACCGTTCTTTGTGGATGCTAGGTGGTTGAAAAGTCCTGTGGAGTGACCTGTGGATTCGGTAGGACTGAAATGTTGTCCGAAGAGGAGAGATTGGTCTGATGTTTAGACGTTGGCAACTTAAGCAGTTATTGGACTGACCTAATCCTCGGGCATCGTGAGGTTGTCAGACCGGACCAGGAGTTAGAATCAGGAAATGTGTGTGAAGCGTGACAAACGTGCATAAGTATCGGTGAAGAAGCGCTTCGAAACGACAGATAGGTAACTTCAGAGGCAGAACATGTATGTCGATGAGGGATTGATGAAAATTTTTGTGCATTTGAGGGGTGCATGACGCAAGACTGCGCGCTCGCGAGGTGGAACATTCGGTAACTCCCAACCAACTCGCGTGTTCGGGATGCAAACCACTATAACCACTTGAGCACAGAGCCCGGACAAGGTACGTTAGTCTCGTGATGTCGAGAGGCAGAACAGATGGCGTCTCTTCTTGCTCAGAGAGAGATATGAGATGAGTGAGGTGATTTTGCTGGTCGTCATCATGAGATAACGAGACGCGCTCACCTCTTTCTTATCCTCAAGTCGGCCACGAATCGTTCATTTAATTGACCAAGCACTGTAAGCGTCGTCTCGGCGCTCGGCTGGAACCAATAGCTCTTGTAGAGTTGCATATGGAGTACCTCAGAGGTGGTAGTACAGAGTACGTCCGCTATCAAGTGCTCTCTGCGGTAAAGTAACTGCTCACTCAACCATGCGTCCCTACTTTTTTTTTTGGGCTGCGCTATTCTCACTTGCCCTTCGCCCTCTGACAAAGAGCCTCGGACCTCCTCCCGTCGTGCGCTTTTCCTTAACTACCTCTTCAGTCCTGCCCATTCGTCCCTCCCTCCCTCCTCCTCCTCCTTCTCCGTTCCTCCTCCATTGTACCGATTCAGTCGTTTCTGGAATGGTGAGTGTGTTTCACATCGACCCTCGAGGATCAAATTCTCCGTTCGAAAGCTCGGCGACAACTTGATCCAAAAACACCAGAATACCGGCGCCCTAAACCAGGCGCAGTCCCAAAGCTTCGCAACACCCACGTCCTCGGTCCCGGGATTTGCCATCTGAATAACCCGAAAGGCGCCGGACTACTTTTTGCAGGGCAATCCCTCCCTTCCCTTTTGTGGCGCAGAAATATCGCAAGTTGGTATATAGCTCTTCCCTGGAGTTGTTTCCACTGTTTCTTCGCTCTTCATCCTAAAGCTCTTCGCCAGACACGACCGTCAAACGTCAGCGGCGCAACAACAGCAACAAACTTTCTAAGTGTAGCTTCACGCGACAACGATGACGACAACGGCCGATCCCCACCCCTCAAATCCGGATCACTCCGTCGATACACCTCCGCTGCTACGTTACATGCGGTACTACTATCCGCTGGCGCTATTCCTTTTCTTCATTGTTTCCCTCACAGCTTGGGGAATTGTCACGTCTGAATCCTCGAAGCCTACACCGCCGCCTGTAAATGGTATATACAACAATGGCCGGACATGGAAGAACGATCGAAAAATGCCTTCAGAACGGAGTAGCTTTAAGCGAATCGCCGCGAGATTTCCGGGCGGGATACCACGGCAGAAAGCAGCGGATGAGAAGAAGTTGGGTGCGCTTCGAAAAGCTGTACTGAACTGGTTGTTGGCTGGAGTCCTGCTTACACTCGTGGGAAACGCGGCGAACGTGATCATGCACGCTTTGACTAAACGTGATTGGTGGTGCGGAAAGGACTATGTGGTAAGACAGAACTCTAGATCTTTCGGCCCTGCAAGGAACTTGTACTCGAACCTGGATTTGGCTGACTGGTGTTTTTTGGTGTGGTGGATCTAGATCTCGAATGTGGCACGGTTCTTCACATACGCACTACTTCTCATATCGCAACTCGATAGCCGATTGAACCCTACCTTTCCGCATCTCCTGACTTGGGTACTTGGGCTGGTGGGTGAAACGCTTTTGCTAGCAGTGGGAATCATGGAATACGAGAAAAGCTTGCAGCGCAAACCGCCGAAGAAACGACATATTAAATGGGGATCATGGGAGATTGCGGACCTTTCGATCGATGTTTTGCGGGCCGTACTACTGCTGATCTTGGTTGGCACTTACATTTTACTGATCGTCATTCCGCAACCACCCACCGAAAGAGGTAACGTAGAGGAGACCACTGGTTTACTATCGAGTGGAAGAGCTAGCCCCTCCGATGGCGAAACTGACTACGGGTCAATTCCCGTACACCGAAAGCATGGACTTCCGAAGCCATCCGCAAATGCTCCGGCAGGCTGGGGACGAAGAACAGTTGTGCGAAAACAGAGTTGGTGGGAATATCTAAGAGGATACGCCATCTTTTTCCCATATCTGTGGCCCAGCAAGGATCGCCGGCTACAGATTTTAATGGTCATCTGTTTTGTGTTGGTGATGTTGCAGCGTGGCGTCAATGTCCTCGTACCTCATCAGCTCGGAATCATTACGGATATCCTCAGTGGCGAGGATGGCGAAGGTACTTACGGTTTCGCGTAAACCTTTTGGTGGCAAAAACACTTAACTAACGGGATATTGTAGCGCGACTTCCATGGACTCAGATATTTTTGTACATTGTCTATCGCTTCCTGCAGGGTAATATGGGTGTTCTTGGCGCACTGCGGAGCGCACTTTGGATACCAATTGGACAATACTCATATCAGGCGCTATCTACCTCGTCTTTTGAACACGTTCATTCCCTGTCGTTGGATTTCCATCTTGGCAAGAAAACGGGCGAAGTTCTCAGTGCTCTCAGCAAGGGCAATGCGATCAATAACTTCCTGGAACAGGTCTCGTTCCAGGTTGTGCCTATGCTGGTGGATTTAGCCGTGGCTGTTGCATATTTCTTAATTAAATTTGATGCGTATGAAAATGCCTGTATTCAGTTCTTTCTAATGCTGATGTACCAAACAGATACTATGCCCTGATCGTTGCAGTTGTGACGTTCGTTTACCTCTATCTGACGGTTCGCCTAGCTCAATGGCGCGCCGACATTCGCCGCGAGATGGTAAACAAATCTCGAGAAGAGGATGCTGTCAAAAATGATTCCATGATTGCATACGAGACAGTCAAATACTTCAACGCCGAGGATTACGAATTTGGCAGATACCGGGATGCCGTCAAAGCGTACCAGAGGGCGGAGTATAAAGTGCTCTTGTCTCTCAACGTAATGAATGTGTCCCAGAATGTCGTGTTCACCTTGGGATTGTTGGTAGCATGCTTTCTGAGTGCCTATCAAGTGAACCAGGGGCAGATTAAAGTTGGTCGGTTTGTGGCGCTGTTGACGTACCTCGCACAGTTGCAGGTGAGAGCCCTCCTACGTTAGGTGGATATATGTTTTGAGGGCTAACTTACCGAAAGGGTCCGTTAAACTTCTTTGGTACATTCTATCGAAGTATCCAATCCTCTATGATTAATTCGGAACGCATGCTGGAACTGGTAGGCTCAAATCTTCCATTTCTGTGGATTAGCGCATGGGTTGACCTTTCTCTCAATAGTTCAAAGAACAGCCGACTGTTGTCGACAAACCGGGAGCCAAGAAATTGGAACGCTGTGAAGGCGAGATTAGATTCAGGAATACTGGGTTTTCCTATGATGGCCGTAAGCAAGCTCTTAAAGGTCTCGACTTTGCTGCCAAACCTGGCACAACCACAGCCTTTGTCGGCGAGTCTGGTGGTGGAAAGACCACAATTCTCCGGCTGCTTTTCAGATTTTACGCCGCGACATCTGGATCCATCGAGGTTGATGATCAGGACGTCGAAGATATCACAATCAATTCCCTCCGAGAGCATATTGGTGTGGTACCGCAAGACACCGTGTTGTTCAATGAAACAGTCATGTACAACTTGAAGTATGCCAACCCCAATGCCACTGATGAAATGGTGTTCGACGCCTGTCGGGCTGCCAGTATCCACGATAAGATTCTTGGCTTCCCAGATGGATACAATACCCGTGTTGGTGAGCGTGGGCTCCGACTATCTGGTGGCGAAAAACAACGTGTTGCCATTGCCAGAACTATTCTTAAGAACCCCAAGATCATTCTTCTAGATGAGGCTACCGCAGCTCTAGATTCGGAGACGGAACAACACATCCAAGCCGCTCTGAAGGAGCTTTCTAAGGGTCGTACCACATTGGTTATTGCTCACCGGCTCTCTACAATCGTCGGGGCAAATCAAATTCTGTGCATCCATGAGGGCAAGGTGGCGGAGGCAGGCACGCACGAGGAGCTACTAGCTTTGGGGGGACGTTACAAGAATATGTGGCACAAGCAGATCCGCGCAGCCAAGGTCGAGCAGGCGAAAGCCCGCTTGGAGGAGAACCTAGATAGTACTCCGATTGTGTCCTCGTCGGCCTCGTCGATCTCGGGAGAGCCGGTTTCGGGTATTGATGAGCTAGCGGACACTGTGTCGGTGATGCCGACGGGTCAGAATGTTGGTGGAGCTGGGCCTGCGTTGGAACCAAGTGTTGTAACACCGGCAACTAGAGAGGCGGAAGATGTGTCGGGTCCCGGTAGAACGGGACGGTCACCATAGGAATTGTAGAAAATACTGGCGATGTAAGGTGATGGCTTAATTGGATCGCCCTACGCTACGACATGATGATGGATGGGCTGTACGGGTACGCACAGAACATAAGGTTCATTAATCTAGAAACAATAAAAGCGGGTGACGAAATAGAAAGCGGGGTATTTCATCATAGCTATTTTTTTGGTTCTGTATTGTTCTTTGTTGTTGGTAGTGGTGGTTGGTGGTTGTCAGAAAAAGGCACAAATACAGTGTTGTCCGCTGCTACTGTGTACGAATTTTCTTGGGGGGGTTTTGTTTTTTCTCTTTTGAATGCCCATAATTGGATGTTCTCTAGGGAAAGTACAGTACTTAAGTACTTAAGTAAGTAGTAATAGTATTCTTTATATATTCTATATACTTTGTTGTGTTGGTAGGTTGTGCTCTGGAATGCAGTGTGTATGCGATGCGTTCTCGTGGGTATATACTATGCTAAAAAACCCCTGTTTATTGATGTGACTGCAGTGCGACATTTACCCGAGTGCAGCATGGCTTTTAGAGTACAGTGAGTGTACCATATTATTAAATTTAACATTTCAATTAGTGGGGAACAGTTCAGAATACCACAGTAATGCAGGATACCAGCAAATGTGACATTGTAAACAATTACACATTCATTTGAATGGGGTAATATCGGTGAATTGAGCAGTATGGAATATTTGCATGAATGTGGCATGCATTCCACATTCTCACTACATTACTGCAAGAGTAATAAACATGAGTACCTACATAGAGCTCTAACAAAACAAAGTAGCAACACACCACATGGTGTTGTAGTTACAAAGCTGTACTTATACTCAAGAGCATGTGTTCAAATCCCAGTATAAGTAGCTATGAAAATTTATTTTTGCAGTTAAAACAGTGGCAGCAGCTACCCGATGCATATGGTAGGCAGTAGGCAGTATATGCAGAGATGTGCAGACATCAAGAAATGTATACATCCAGGACTAGTGTAGTATGACTGCCATATTTCCATCAATGTGCATTGTTCTAAATGTGAGATCAATGTAGATTCAATGTAGTATTAGTGGAACATCTCAATGTGTCCCTAGTGCTACATTGCTGTAACATTGATCCAATATTCAATACAATTTAGATTCTTACAAATTCTGAAATACCCCACAAGTTGAACTGATGTGTACATTTACAGAGAATCTAGCATTCATGCAGCACGAATTCGGCATTAATAAACGGGGTTTTTTTGGTACAGTAGGTATTGTACTTTTATTTAACACGTACACATTGTTCTATATATGGGCTCCGTTTGTTATGCCTGGAGCAGGAGGCTGGGCACGAGAAAAACCCTTCCCTATTGTTAATGGTTTTAGTGAGTTGTAAACTATATGCTCCAACATCTCACTGATTTCAAGGATGATATTAATAAGAAAATATAAAATCTTACCCTTTCCTTCGGAAGAGTCTTTAGTTGCTGGGAATGCTTGTCGTTCACCTTACGTCTCTGGCTCCGTGTGGCGCTCACTCCACTCACTTAAGGCTACGCTCCCTCTGAGTCTAGAAGACAGCTCCAACTCAAACCTTTCCTACGTTAATGGACCTTCTCGAATCTCAGTCATCATGTCTGTTCCTGGCGGAAAATCATGCTCGAAAATCCGTTCCCCTGCACCTCTCATATTTTCAAGAACCAACTGGCGGAAATGCCACCTCAGGAGACGGGATCGAGGGTCCCCCCATCTACATCAACAGTATCAATACCAAACTCGATGATCTTGTAGTTATCCTTGTACGATCAACATAAATAACGAATCTTAGGGAAGAACTCACATCCGGATTCACCGAAATCAAGTATTGATCAAACAGCTGGTGGATGTTCGATTGAAGTAGAAGCCCATTCTGCAGCGAGTTGATCTTGAAACCCCATTGGTATCATCCATGTCCGTAGTCCAACGACCGTAATTGAACTGAATCCAGAGACTCTCTTTCTCAAGCGGAAAGACATGAGCCACCTCAAATGACGTCCAGATATGCGGATTCCTGTGCACTCTGCCTGAGATGATACAGTGGACCCACTGTTCGTCACTGACTTGGATTTCATCTTCACAGTTGACCATATAGTCTCCCACATCGAGACGAGTACCAACCATTAAGACAACCCTCCCGGTATCCTTCGCAGAGACGCGAATCGGGGCAGTGATGACAAGAACGATGTCAAGCATCATGAGAAAGTCCCTCTCGGTAAAGGATCCATTCTGTACTAGACCTCCTAGGACGACATCTGGATTGGCTTCGTTAAAGAAGCGGACGTTGCGAAATGGGAACGATGTCCGGACATCGCATAAAGACTGAGTGAACTCCGTCTATCGTCTGTAGTGTCTCTGTCTATCGAATGGTTGGTGGAGTTGAAGGGACTTCGTCACTTCTCCCAGAGTAAGGTGGGAACCCTCTCCTCTTGCCCGAAATTTATTGAGGGAAACAACATTTTGGAATGGCAGTAGCTTATGTAGGTGCAGGTTTCGTTTGGGTTAGTGTATTTGAAGTTATGTAATTTGAGTTATGTAAGTTGAATTGTATAAGAAAGATGGGTTGGCGTTCCGCCTCTTCTTCTTCAGTGTGGCAGAGACAGCCTCTCGGTGTCTGGGTGGCTCTCCCTCTCCCTCTCCGTCTCCCTCTTCCTCTTTCTCTTTCTCTTTCTCTTCCTCTTCCTCTTCCTCTTCGCTCTCTACTTCTCTATCTGCTCACCGATTCGTCGGTAATAAGTGGGGGTTAAATTTAAAACCCAGTACGATAAATTTCGGGCGTTGATCGAAGACTACTAAATACTTACCTAATAGAGCATTCACTCTGTAGTAAGTCAATAAGGGGGTCTGTAATCGTACCTATACTGGGCGACGGGAGAATACGGAACCAAACAGTAATGATGTTTAATGGGATATCAGGCTTGAGTCGTCACTGCATCCATTTCCTCGTGGGCTTCTTGGTTGCAAATTCTGATGTTGTACTCGAGATGAAATGAAATTGAACTTGCAAACGCGGTTGTTGGATATTTCGGAGGACATTGTACTTCATCCCATACTAACGGGTGCCAATAGAACGTGATCCAACAGCAACTGGCACCACAAAATAGCATAACAATCATGGCAGGATTTCCAAAAATCATCAATATCCCCAATTTCTGTTATTTTTTATTCTTTTTCAATTGTATAAAAACTAACTTACCGAGAGGTCGTTGTTGGTCCTGATTTTGGTGGGGTTTATCGGTTGCTAGTTGCTAGTTGCTTCACGTTAGTAGCACTGGTGGCGAGTTTGGAGGTTGGATATTAGCTGAACAAAAACATGGGAAGGCCAACACGGTCACAGCTCGAAATTACTTCCAAGTTAGAAAACCGGACAAACCAACTGATTTAGCCAATCGACTGTAGATCTTCTAGCAGCTGCGCGGTAAAGATTAAGAATTTGCTCGCATCCAGTCGAGATCAAGATCAACGGGATTATTCTCCGTGTGGCCAAATATTACAAGTATATAAATGTACTCTATAACGTTGTATATACAAACGGATGGGCCATGCATACCCCACGTGGGGGTCAGATCTGTCTGTGCCCAATAAAGGTGTACATGGGATGTCACTCGGCTGAGGGAACAATCTAGGTGTTGAAATACTGATTGCTAGAAGCCTTGTATATTCTAAACTACAGGAGTTCGTGTGACCTTATATACGGCGCTCAAAGTATGCCTTGTACGCATGCATGCGCACTCAGCTGGCATCTCCAGCTGAGTCTGGAACGACCATCATCATCGTGAGATCATGATCCCCATCAGCCCAGCTGAAGCCCATAAACCGTACGTCAGGGAGGCGGTCCATATATGCAACACTAGGGTAAATGAGGCCTTTATATCCACCAAAGATTCGGGTACGCAATTAGGAGAGCGTCGTCTAGGGTTGGTTCGTTAACTAAGGTGTACGGTCATTTTGTCAAATACAGTGTAATTTCTCTAGAATTGCTTCCAGCTTTTGCCAAATATATTCATCTGCAACCACTGCTATTCTGCTTTGGTTCTCCTGGTGAGGCCGTCTTTTGGAGCACATATGTTGATTAACCTGTGGGCCTCATCTGTACGGTGGTGGATAGAATAAAATAGTTTGTCTTTCCGCAAGTTGAATTCTCATAGCTTTCTCTATCATCCACCGGCTAACCGCAGGTCTCTTATGTTAACGCTAACTGTTATTCTCAGGTAGAGGTGCTGAAAGATAGAAGCCGCCCACGATGAAGCCGGGGCGTGTGAGGGAAAGCTGCCAGGTATGATATCTGTGGCATCTTCTACCGGGGATATCGACGGTGTTGGCTGAGAAATTGGGAGGTTCTTCGTTGGGCAGAAATCAAAAAGATGTTCATGTCCTGGTCACTCGGCCAGATAACTCCGGGTTTACTGTAGACCTTACCGTTACAGACTAAATCACAATCACACTGGGAAATTTTGAGGGCCCCATAATTTACAACCCCCATAGCAAAAAAACATAGTAGACCGACAAGGAAAAAACAGAAGAGCAAACCCGCAAATGGACCAAAACCCACAAGTTTAAAACCATATACAGAAGCACGTCATCATCGCCCCATCATCAATGGTATAGCGGCACGCACGCATTCATTTTTTTTGGCATTAGTAAACCACCGCCTTCTGTGCCGACTCAACCAACTTAATGGCATCATCGTACGCCTCCTTGAACCCCTCCTCTGGCACTGCTTCCTCTCCCTTCTTTCCCTTCTTCCCGGACCCCGGCATAACCATAACCACGCTAGTTGGCCGTTTCGTCGCACCGGCAGCTCCAAGCTCTGCACGTGAGGAGACAAAGATGTATGGGATGCCGTGGTCCTCGCACAGCACTGGGATATGCGAGATGACATCCATGGGGGAGATATCAGCGGCGAGGACGACGAGGCCGTTGGAGAGGGTTGATGCGGATGCGTTGGCGACGGGGGATTTACGAAGTGCCTTGACGACCTCTTTCACACCGCGCTTGAGGCACTTGTTTTTTGCACCTGCCATGGATTGATTAGCCCAATTGCGGTAAAGGGGGAGGGGATGGGGAGAATGAACAAACCCTTCCTGACGCATTTCAGCACTTTCTTAGCCGCCTTCTCTTCTGCGAACGGTTGCGCGAAGGGCACGATTAAGTCTGAGGCTGGGAGTTTTCCGACGACATCAGCAATGGCCTTGCTTGCTACTGTAGGATCGCTAGTTCCATCGGTGCTCTTGACGGGGGCTTTCTCGGTCAGGTGCTCAAGCAGCGCGGAGGCGACATCAGATTGTAGCTGCTTCTTCTTGTCTTTCTTTTCCTTCTTGGAGATGCGAGTGTTGGCGTCAGTCACGGGCTCTCCAAGCTTGAGTTTCTTGGATGATTTGTCCTTCTTCTCCTTCTTCTCTTTGGCCATTGTTGGGGAGGTGGAGTGGTGGTACGTGAGTAGTGCGTGGGTTTACTTGTCTATGGATATTATTTGAGATGGTATCGCAAAAATTTCGGGGGGTTAGCGTGTGGCTTGGCGTGTGGCTTAGCGAAATTCCATGATCGAGTGAGAGCCAGAATGATAGACCTTCCCACGACCGGGGTTCAGAAGTGAACGTGTACGCTGTTGTGAGAACTTTTGAAGATACAAACGAGAACATCTGCAAGTGGAATGCTTCATTCATTATCCATTATCACTACTAACAACAATATGATCTGCAGGCCGCCGGTTTCTGGACAGTCGATTCTGTAAGTCACTTCGCACCAGTCCACTTTATCCGTTCTCGCCTTTTTTGATAAAAGCTGTCTATATGTGGTCTGTTATAATTTCGCCAGGTATTGGGCGACAGACCACCAAAACCATCATCTTTCTAGACTTTCTCGGCCTATTCCTTTGAACAGAAGTCGAGTGCGTCCATTAGGTCCACTAAAGCTCAGTGTCTATCTTGTGCTAGCTATGGTTGGTAAATTTCAGTCTCTAAACGCTCGAATTTGCAACGTAGCATATCAACACGATAGGTGAGTATAGTGTGAAAACGAGACTATACTGTACACAGAACTATTTCTCCAAGTTACAACCCATGAAAGAATCTATGTTGTTTATATATTGACATTGAAACAATTCCATTCTCAACACCCCTTCCCTAGTTCCCATAGCAGCAATTGCACGAGATGACTATGGAACGCGGGAACCTATGGCAACTATTTCCTGGTACAGAACTCCCGGGCTAGCTCCCAGCCGCACACTACCTTAACACCATGCTCTCAGGTACGCTCAATGTCTGCTGCACTCGATATCAGGTGCACTCGATGCTATGTGCACTCGACCCCATACTCCCGGAAACGCCTAACTCCAGCCCGCCAAAAAACACAAAATTGGCTGCCGCTCGAGGACAGCTTGGCGGGTTCATGATCTGTGAAGTTGAGAATATAGGGTGCATTAAGTAGATCATTTAACATCCAATAAACATCTTAATCAGAGAAATATTCATGGAGTTGACATAGGTGGATAGTGGAGTTGATAGAACCATCCGTGGTATAGCTATCCACCACCCCATGTCAACTCCATCAGTTGTGGTCCGATTTAACCGCTTGTTTGACGTCAAATAATCTACTCGATGTGTTCTAAATGTTCATTTTCACAGATCATGAATCCACAGTCATTCTCGAGCAGCAGTCAATTTCGTGTTTTTGGAGCGGGAGAGCATGGAGTCGATGCACTTGGGAATTGCGGACTGCAACGCTGCTGGATGCACAGACAAGCGAAGTGACGGGTGAAGAGTGGCAGGTGACTAAAATCATGATATCATTCAATATCTATTGGCATAAACACTATCTTCCTGCTGGCTAGACCGCGAGTTTGCCAGCGTCACCACTTGGGGTCAATAATAGGATCTCACGATGTCTCATAGCCATAGTTTTGACAACTTCATCCACCTCTTCTTGAACAATAGTGGACAATCAGATCTTGGGGAAAGTAGATGGCCGCCGACCAAAGCCATAATCGCAATCACTAGCTTCCAAACCCGTCAACGTATCACTATCCTCCTCCTTCCCCCCCCCAACACACACTGCATATGCACACCAATGGCATTCTCGCTTGACACTTGACACAATCCAGTGTCCTCATCCCTATCCAAAATAGCTCACCCAGCTCAGTTTTACAATCCTTGTTATAAAAACCCACCTCCAGAACCGTGTCTACGCTCGCGGCCCGCAGCGCCGGTCTTTACGACGTCACAAGATCAACGACACCACATCATTCGGTACCAACGCGTACTCGAAAGATAGTTTACGCTTTCGATGTGCCGTGCCCTTTAGATGGGCCTCTTTCTCCGTTTCAGGCATCGAACGACCACAGGGCTGGCATCTCCACGATGGATGTGTCGGAACCCATTTCGCGCTGGGAGGGGCTAGAGCAGAGGGCTTACGCCGTAGTTGCAGCGACCGTGTATGGCGATATCCGCGCAGATGCGACTCGAAGTTGACTTCCAGCACGGAGAAATCGCACGCTTTACACTTCATTTCGGGATGCTGTTTGCCGGGGACTGGGCGTGGGCGTGGGCGTGCTGGTAGTCCCGTGGCAGCGGCCGCGTGCGGCCTTCCGGATAGATGAGACTCCTTGCAGCAGAGATCCATGGAGCAGAGGCAAACTTTGCAGCGCCATTTCTGCTGGAGGACTGGTTTGGTGTCGGCTCGAGCTCGTTTTTGCGGTGCTTGTTCCCTCACGGTGATGGCTATGCCGAAGATCTCCCCCCAGTGTAACAGAGAGGTCGTGGATTTCGAGCTCCCATATATCGGCTTTGGGAAGTTGCTGCTGCTTTTTGCCTTTGACGGTGGCTTTGCCGCATGCTGCCTTCCGGCCAGATGTGACTCCCTCTTAAACAATGACATGGAGATGTCGCAGACGTTGCAGTGCCATTCCTGCGCCAACCTGACGTGACGCTTCCCCGCAAGATGTAATTTCTTCTTAAATAATAAAATGGCCATGTCGCAGATGTCGCAGTGCCATTCCTGCGCCAACCTAGCGTGGCGCTTTCCCGCCAGATGTGCCGCCTTGTCTGCATTTTCGACAGAGAAGCGACAGGCGTCGCAGTACCAGCGTCCAAGGACAGTGCGGAGGTGTGGTTTGCCTTGCAGATGCGCATCCATCGCGCTGGCGGACATGGAGCGGTCGCAGATGGTGCAAGTCCATTGCTCCACCGGCTTCGACCTTGTTATGGCGGCCATTGGGACAACAGATGAGAATGACAGGACCTATGGCTTTCGTTAGACTACTGGCACTCGAATCTTCATTCGTAGAGCGCTCCTCAGGCCCTCCTTCAAGGTGGTGTTACCTTTTAACAAAAGGCTTGCGAATGGAGTTGTGCCCAACACTATATATTGGGTTCGGTGTGAGCGGGGTGATTGGGAAGGGGTTCGGTGTGCTTCATGCAGTGAAACACCAAGCTGTGGGGTTCTAAGCTGTGTGTGATACTTCATGAGACACCACCATGAAGGTATTCCATTATGGCCGCGAGTGGCTGTGTTTGTGGCTGAGTTAGTGGTAGCCTGGACTGGAATGAGGAAACCTGCCGGCGCCCTCCCTGATCCCAGAGGTTCCACCTGGCAACAGCGCCGATGGTCACAACCGAGCCTTCATAACAACTACTGGCATGGGGTTTAACTACCTATGGGGTCCTTTCACTCTCTTCCAAAAGCTGTAGGGATCTACCCCAATCCCGAGGTCAGGTGTAAAAAGATCTGGACCACCTCAATTCGATTATGACGGATTTCACGTTATATACTTGGGATCACTCCGGCCGTGTGCCCAAGAAACCTTTGAGACTCCGAGAGATTTGATGGACTATATTTTCCGGCATTTAATGGCACATATTTCTAAGATTGAATACCCCTAATGTTTGCAAGGCCATGAAGGTTGAGAAGAGGTAGTTGTCTGTTACTACGTTGCTGGCATTCTGGGAGATGAGGCATGAGAAGAGGGCTTTGCGGGGGACAACCGCCAACATGGTATAGATCCATCGTCGAGAATTGGACCTCTGGCGCGCTGGCAGGGCACTAACTAGTCAATAATGCTGCCAGCAGCTCCGGCAAATCAATTCAAAGAATGGGCGGGCTTACCGGGGTTATATTTTGCAATGCATCGCGCAAAATTGAATAAGGATATTGTACCGAGCATAGAAGATTGGTTGGTAAAGAAGGGATACGGACGCGGGGGATCAACCATCTCCGCACCAACCTTCTCCCCAACGGATGGGAGTCGTCGCCGGGTAACCAGTGGAGTCGTCACCAGTTAAGAGTGCCTCTCCCCAGATAGCCTACCCCCGAATTCTGCTGCCTTCCGTTGGAATCTATCATTACCCTCCCACCTGAGATCATCGGTAAGGTCTTCCGCTCGCTAGACTGTGTCGCGCGGCGACGCGTCTTGCGCAAAAGTGTCGACTGATGTACGATGTGTGGCGCGACAACCGATCCACACTGTGCAAGACACTAGTTTGGAATCACCCGTTATTTAGCAATACTGCAGGTATGATCAGGTGCCGAAAAGCGTGACGCTGGTTGAGAGTGCAAAGCAGCTGGAGAGCGCGTCGAGGTGAGTTATGATAAGTACTGCCGTTGTTCGTTCTATAACTTTGTTAACGTATGCGAGTTACCTAGATTACGATGAACATGAAGATGGCTTTGTGGCTACCCGTAGGATTTACACCACCGCATCCCAAGTTCGCACCACCGTGCCCGATATCATCTGGCAGATTGGCGAGTACTGGGAAGGACAACTGCCGTGGGAGTACCAGTCACCGCCAGAGACTGCCTGGCGGCGCTACGCAGAACCCACTGTCGGGTGCATGCTCTATCGTCTCCTGGTCTACCACAACCGCGGAGTGAACATTTTTTTCAGAGGAAGCTCAAACTTGCAGGTTAACGGTGAAGTTGTTGCAGATGAAGGATTGTGGGAACTGACCAATTTTGTTGCTTGTCACTGGAAGCCGAATTGGAGTTTCCCCAATGTAGGGCCGCTGGTGGGGAACCCTGAACGTTGCGACTGTGCTGAGGACCCGGACATGGACATGGGGCTCTGTGATCATAAGGAGTGGAGATCACTGGTGCACGCTGTGGAGGACGATTATGTACAGCGAATGGAATTGAGCGAGTCGGATGATGACGACTGGTAATCAGAGAGCTAGGCGGTCACATACATGCACATCACGTAGTTTTGCGGAGTGGGTATTATAGCTAATAATTCTACTACGTTGACCCTTTCATTGCCAGTTGTAGACATCGGGCCCGACATCGGATTTCCCGGTAGCCCCGCGACACCAAGGTACGATCAAGTCCTGCTCGTTTTGGTTCTCCCTTGCGAACACTCTCGCCAGAAAGCCGGCGGCAACCCTTTCTCGCTCGCCACGCCCATCCTTGTAATCCGTTTTATAAACTACTATTTAGGTTACGGTTTTGAATGGGGTTACGACTCTGATACTGCCACATACCTAGCCTTGCACGCTTTCTCCGACCCTTCTCCTTCTGTGGTGGGATTGGCATGGTGAGCACGTACACGTGCGTTTAGGTACGGCCTTAGGCTTGCGCTTGTCACCTTCATATTTAGGTTGCTCCTACTCTTCAGACCAGACCTTCACTTCTCCTTTCACTTCAATAAAAAGAAAACTTAGTGCCCTAACACTCATACTCCTTCAAGAATGACTGCCAGCAGATCCCAACCGGCCGAACAATCAACAACCGCGTTCGAGTACACTTCAAGTCAAGAAGTTCAAATCACTAAATATTAAGTAACGAGGGACAAATCACCCTATACAGAAGGCGCGGATATCAAGTATGTCTTCAAGCGGGGGCGACCAGACCAAGCGTCTGTGGTAGGAAACATCAGGATCTCCAGTTCCTAGCTCTGCTGACCTTAAGACAGCTGGGGACCGGATAAGCGCTTCCATAGGCCAAGAAGAGAAGATGACTTGGAAGCATGTTTTTTCTTCTTCTTATGGCGACCCGAATTTTTCTCTGGCCATTTATGAAAAGTAGTGCTGACTTCTACAGTGATTATTAGTGCTGGGCACGAAGCGAATGGAAGTCGCGAACGCGAGTGGTAAGCTGTCGAACGGCTGTTCGGGGGCAATTTACTCTGGGATGTCGTCAGGACTGTTGAACGAAACCTTTTCCCTCACAGTGGTAAAATGTGCTGAGTACCCCAACTATTCGCTGAACTGAAGCTACTGATGGTACTAGAAGTTAATCTCGCCCGGTGAAACCAAATATGGGAATGTGGAGGGCGAGTGAAGGGACCTGTTGGTGGCACACACATACGTCATTATCCTTGCATGAAATCGCTAGAGCCAATCAGAAGCACGCGCCAAAATCAGTAACTTCAGTTTGCGGATAGTTGGGATTTCACTACGAGGAACAATACCTCTTCTTGAATGGGGTAAATAAATCTGTCCCCCAGCGCAGGATGGAGCGAGGGATAACAAAATCAACTTCAAAATATTGCAAATATATAGAAATACAGTCAGAGAGAATTCAGAGAGAATTTTAGGCTTTTCAGTTCCAAATAACATGGTGTTCCTGTTGAGTTTAAGTGAGCGGGTCAGGGTTATTTGGGAAATGTTGCGTCACGTAGAGACAATGTGCGAGTAGTACTTCATGAATTCAACCAGTTCTCGTACAATTAATCTGCAGTTCGGTTCAGGAACAGTAACGAATTGTCACCTTATGGTCAACATGCGGGTTATATCTGCGATTTTACTCGGCACAGGTCTTTGGAGTGGCAATGCAGGCCACCGATCAAGCTTCGTTTGGTGGTTGTTTCTATGTACAAAAGGCATTTCAAAAGTGCACATGCTGTTGTCACTATACCGAGCACCTTGCGACGCCACAAATTTCTAATTTCTAGCTCATTTTGTAAACGACGATATATGCATGAGTTGAAGCTGAAGCTATCATCCATGGAGGCCGCAAATAGCTCCAAATGCCAGGACAATCAGAATGGACTGCCCGCAGTCACGGCATCTACATCTACACACAGTACCTCTGGCCTGCCAGTTTAGAGTATATGAAGATGCAATAAAATCACACGCAGACCTCCATCCCCGGCAGTAAATCCATAGATCATATCAAGCTTTGCTCACGATCGAGTGTCTAAGTGAAATCGGGGTGGCCGCGTACCATGACCCCAATATCGATAATCCTATTGAGCAAGCGTTGAGGTGGGAGAGAACGGTATAGCAAGTGTTTCAACTGTTTTTCTGTCAAAGTGAGGGCTTTTTGACAAAGCTGCAGTCACTGCCCATCAGTATCGTTCTCATTGGTATACATGCGATAGATAGCACTGCGAAAATCAGCGAACACCAAGGCAGATCGAATGTTATTGAGGTACTCGACGGGAGTATTGGCCAACGTTGCGAAAGATGCTAAACTCCAGAATTGTATTTCGAAGGGAATAGAACTAAATGGATATCAAGCAAGAGGATTGGTAATTGCTCTCGTATGCCAGACGTACTTTTTTCGCTTTTCGCCTAGCAAGCTTGCGAAATTCTGCTAGTTTACACATTTTTTACCTGCGCAGGATTCGAAAAACTTGTACTGTATAAATCCGGCCTTGAGGCGTTAACGCCGAGTTTAGTCGAACCTGAATGGCTCGGACCCATAATTCCACGCTGACTGTATTCTACTGGAAACCTCTCCGTCCATAGGCACGGTCTTCTATTTTTGCCGGATTTTATTAGACCAAGCTTGCGCGGTTTAAGAGAGTCAAGATTACAGGCTACGGGTTTATATTGTAAGGAGCAGCGACCAAATAGGACCTGAAAGAAACTCGAAGCTTTGGAATAAGTGCATAGATTCAGTGGTATCAACCATCACCGCCACCTTTAGTTCCGTACGAGACCGGTATAGGGAACTGCTGAAGAATGGTGAGGTGCGCCTGTAGCAAATACTGTGAGTAAACATGTTGACATAGCAATGTATTGGTGGTGCTATGAACCGTTTGCTGCAGGGAAGTGGTGGAGTTAAGAATTTTCGGACTCGGTGAGAAGAACACGCACTCCAACTGTTAGAAACCACGGAGCCTGTCATCTGGCAAGCTCTAACACGATGCAGAATATCGAATCAAAAGGCGAGACGCGGGAACAGCCAATGACTGTCAGGAACGCCCGGATTGCCTTTGAGCGACCTGTGAGGACGAGTGACGTAACATGAAGGACTGTTTCGAAACGAACGGAAGGCAAGGATGATACAAAACGGTACGTATCATAATATACAGGAGGGCTCAAGTAAGGAGACGAGAAGCGTTTTTGTCGCTATGTGCTTTACAAAAACCAATTGTTGTTGTGGACGGCGATCTAATCTTATCCATCACCACATCCCCGCTTCTGCTCATCCCTTTCATCTCGTGCCAATTCCGGGAACCCGAGAAAATATGCAGGGTCTGCTGAACTGCCGGGCGGTGAGGTGAGGGACCTGTTGACCCCCGCATCAACTTGTTAGGAAAAGAAAAAAACAAAACGCCCTGCAAAAGAGGAGATAGCGGGGATCATGTGTTTTGGAGGGGAGAGCCATTATGATTCCCGACGAAATCACGTTGTGGGGGAAGGAAGAAAACTGTTTTTCGGGAGTGGGGTATGGGATGGTGTTTCAGCTGAAGCGGAAAAGACAGCCAATTTCTGCCGCCAAAAATCAACTTGATGAGATAGGCTGAATGACAGATGCCGTAAGATCTGACGTAGACAATATGGCAGTTGAGTGAACGAAGATGAGGAGACGAGAGTGTCAGATAGCTTGTTCTTCCTCTTTCTGGTTCTCTGTACTCAGCGCATGTAGGTACTGGTGTACTCGGTGTAGCACATGTACGAGCAGGCTGGGGTACAGCTGCCGCCCGTTTGTCCTACGATCTGAAGACGGCGGGCGGTTGTTGGTCCGCAGATACCGGAGGTTTGTGATGTACGGAGGCACTTAATATACGCGATGAGTCGTTTGGGCGGTTGCACAAATGATCGGGAAATATATTCGCCTTCAGGGTCAGCAAGTCATGGACCAAAGAAGTGGTGTAGGGAGACGACTGGGAGTTTGTCAGTTCTTTCCTCGTGGCTATCCGAGAGCCTGGGTGGGTGGGTGATGGGTAATAATTTTAGCGTAGGGGCGGTGCGCGGTGCGGGCGTATGGGATCTAAAAGACCCTGAACCTTCTCGCACCCCTTGCTTTCCCTTCCTTTGGATTCGATTCCTCGTGGACAGGAGGATCTTTGAACTGACACCGCCACCAACAGCCCAACCAACCAACTGACCACCAGTGACAGTCACCACTTACAGTCAGTGGTCACGATACGAAAGGGGAAAAAGGAGTGGGAAGACATAAAGAACTGGAATCTGGAATCTGGACTGGAACGAGAAAAGCTTTTCTACGCTGCACCAACGCCTTCGGCTACCTCGACATTCACCAGCAAGCACCCACCACCGTTTTTTAACTCTAGTGTTCGTGCGTTTCGTGGTGCTCGTACCGTACTGTGCTATATTGTGGATTGAATACATTTTCGCAATTTCAACCAATTCCCAACAGTTGGAGTCCCCTTTTCGAGCCGCCCAAGAGAGAGGATTTAGCTATTACCTCTTCACCTGTCTCGCCGACTTCGGCCCCCATTCGACCAGAAGCTTAAAGCCTGAGAAAGGATCAGAATCCGGCTATTCTGGCGTCATTTCGGAAAGCCCTGTGGAAAATATATAAGCTCTCAGCGACGACATAGTGCATCGACCCCAACCAGCAACGCAGGAACTGCACTATATACCGAACAACAACCACTCTCTTTTGAGAGGTAGAGAGAAACAGAAGAGGAGCTTACCTGTGAGAGGTTCGGAATACTGCCTTGCATAGGCTTCGGGTTCTCCTTTGCATCTCGTTCCAGGAAACATCGAGATCGATCATCCTCGCGTTATTGTGTGCCGCTGCAGATTGGTGCAACCAACTTTCATCACTTCCCCCACCGACGCACCCCACCAACTTTCGCGCAGAGATGCCTCATTCGACTTTCTTCTCAACACCTCCTCCGCCAATCCCCGAGGCGAGGCCGTTGCCGCCGGTAGATACATCACTCCCCATACGGTCATCGTCGGATTTCCCTGCTTCCTTGAAGTCACCCAAATCTCCAATCAAACTATCCCCTGCATTATCGCCTCTAAGAAAACGTTTCCTCCTCACAACCCACGGTCACGGTCGATCAAAATCTGCGTCAGCCGCTATGTCGCTACCACCAACCTCGATTCCCTCTCTCGCTCCGCCATCACCAACATCAAACTTACGACGTCGCTCACGAGAATACGCTCCCCCGCTCCTTCGATCGTCGAGCTTACCACTAGTAATACCTGAGGGCGAGCAATCGCCGTCGCTGATGATGACCCCACCAACACCTACAACACCCCCCGCAATCCACAACCTGAGCGGAATTCCGCGAAGCGCATCGCCTACTCGTATCTACGCTAGCTCATTATCTCCGGCAAGTATAAGGAGCGGATACCACCCGGGCTCCTCGTTCTCGCCAAGGGCTGCAAGTCCACCGTCATACCTAGTGAATGAACCTATGTACCCTGGCTCATCAGCATCATCATCTTCGCCAAGTACACCCACATCCCTTCGGTCGCGATCGCCCTCGATATCTAGTCTTGAGACAATACCGGACACACCCGATGCAGAGCAAGAGGCGGTGGAAGCGGAGCTAAAGGAAGCGATGGTGCGAAAAGCGGCAAGACTGGAGAATGAAGATGAAGAAGATAGCGCCCTTAGTCGGAGGAGACGGAGCATGGATTTTGAACGTGGAGGTTCGAGGTGGGGCGCTGGTGATAAGAGGAAGAGGTGGAGCGTCTGTGGAGGCGAGAAAAGGGGCGATCTGGATCTGGAGACCATCTGGGAGGAAGTGTTGAATACTGCTGAGGCGAACAATTCCAACATTATCCGACGAGATGACACCGAGGACGAAGATGAGGAAGTTGAAATTGAAGATGAGGAAGTTGAATTTGAAGATGAGGACGAAGAAGCTGAAGATGGCGAAGATGACGAAGATGACCAAGGTAGAGGTAGCGAAGATGAAAAAGACGACGAGGGCATCATCAGGGAGGAAGATTAGATTTCACCCACGCCTCATCCTTTTTCTCACCACGTTTCTTTGCCATCTACTTCTTAATTCCTGGGTCGACCCTGGGAGCTTCTTCCTCTTCTTCAGGTCTGCATTGTTTGTGTGTTTGTGTGTTTTTTCTCTCCCTTACTTTGATTGGTTTGAATGTGTAATTGACGATATGATTGATTACGAATACCCCCTCTTTGTTGTTTCTTCTTCAGCATGGCTTGCGGGTTTTTTGTTGTCTTTTTTTCGTTCTTATGGAGTCAGCAACCGTAACTGTCGCTTTTGGTTTATCTTCACTTCTGTGTACTTTTATGAACCAGTGTATGTTTTTGAGGAATACTTAGAGAAGGGGATGTGTGTGATGAAATTGGAAAAGAATGTTTTATGAGCATTCATCACAGTTGCAAATCTGATGGAGTGAAGTGATTGAGCATGTGAGAATTGAAACCGGAGCCTGAGGTCATGCATCGTGATGTAAGGGCACGCTCGACGTAAGGGCAGAAGTGAGGATCGGCTGGGTGATGCTCCGTGATGCTAGGACTCCCAATCCGGATCTGAGGATGACAATATCCCAGCAGATAGTGGAGGCGGGTAGACTCTGCAGCAGCCCAGTATTTACCTCAGGTCCAGACCTGGCACCCAATTGTTCCCGGCAGATATTGACATGTAAGGTGCACGTGGCTTTGGTAAGCCCAAGTTTCTGTTGGAGGGAAAATGTGCTGAAATGGACCTTGTCCAATCGACCTTGATGAGAGGAACCCAGGTCTGCGAAGATTATTTCAGAGTTTGTGAATTTTTCAGGATGGCTCTGCTCTCGTTCCCAGAATTTTTCGTCGCTCGCATGCTCGATCCTCAAAATGAGCTGAAGTCGGCTGACGGCTGGTTTACAGCGCAGCTATCTCATACTAAAGCTGGCGCAAATCTTTGGCTTTTGTTACTGGGCTTGAGGAGCGAGCAACGAAAATAGCCGACCTTAGGCGAAAACTAGGCTAGAGCAGGTAAAGTTAAAGGTGTGAGAAAAGCTTGTGCTTTATGGTTAAACCCAATTTAATTCAAGCGAGTTAGGACCGGTGGTATAGGTTAAGTAAGTATTCTAGTCTGCCATGCCGCCGTATCCGCAGACTAGCGATATTTGTGAGCAACTCGGGCCATGTTGTTTCGTGAAAGCTACAGGTTATTTATATTGTAAATTGGACCATTGAATAAGCCCTGTCACGGGAAGCTTTGACCAAATGCTGCTCTTTCACCCACCCCACATTTCAAGAACGACATCAGAGCTTCTACCAAGTCCCCTGCATCTCTTTGCGAACTCCTCCATATCGGCCATTCACCCATCAGTGCAAGAACCATTGCTTTGATATCTCCACATCTAAATGACGTTGTCTGTGTAACCCCTGTCATTATTGTCTCACAAACGCGCGGATCCCCCTGCTGATACGCGCTCCTTTGTTCCTCCAGCATCACTCATACCCTTGAACCACGAACAACCTCGATACTTATATTTCGCCTCTGATTTCTCGCAAACATACCTCCATCACAAGCGAATCACATCTCTCTTGATGCGATGCCTCTAAAGCGAAAAGCGACTCCCGAGCCCGACGCATCACGGCTGCTGCCTAGGCGCCTTCAGCCTACCTCCAGCAAGATGTTAGCACCCCCACCATCACCGTTCTTCCCCCCGAGCACTCTTGTTAACAGAAATAGAATCAACCGTCTACGATTGGACCTCATTATCGCCAACCTTGAGGTTTCCCCTGCCGCTATGGCACTCCTTGCCGACCCTACCTACGAGAGCAGAGTTTTGCTGGGGGAAATATTGGCGTCATGGTATAGGCGGACAATCGTTGAGCCCGATGATTCCGGCGGCGTGCCTAGGGACGTATACTCGGTTGTTGTCTCTCATGCGGCGAGGTATCCAGAGAGGTTTATGCTGTTGTTGGAGGTAGTGGAGCAGAGGAGGAGGGGGGAGAAAGGAGAGTCAATGGTTACTGAGATGCAGAGAAGTACAGCGCTGAGAAGTAAGGCGCAAAGATCCCCGGAGGTTACCGGGGGTAGAAATCTGGTGGTTGAAGACTTGGGTCAAGAGGATATGGAGATGGATCTTGCGGAGACAGAAGATCGGCATGATGAAACTATGGGTGATGTAGGTCCCGCAGTAGTTTCTGATCATTTACACCCACCACCGCCGCCGCCACCTCCTCCACCTCCACCATCTCTCACCCCCCCTACCGACTCCAGCAAAACCCAGCAGTCTCCTCCAAAAGTCACTGCGAAAGAGTACGTTTTATCCACAACCCCATCGACTCCCACACTAACCGTTTTCTCAGGCATCGCCGGCGCTGTCTCGACGCAGTCCTCACAAAGCTCTCATTATCACCCAACATCCTGTCGCTAATACCAGAGCCCGACAAGCTCAACGAGGTGGAAAGAATATTGAAGCTGTGGTACCGGGGAGTTGGAGGGGATTTCTTAGAAGGGTCTATATATTCTGCTGTCGTGCAACACGCATTGCTATCCGACGGGAGTGCTAAGAAGTATAACGCCGTACTTAAGGCTGCGGATCGGAGGAAGTGGGCCAAGGGCCGGGGGCGCGCAAAGTCGGGGAAACCTTTGCAGGAGAAAGAGTAGGCGTGGAAATCTCGAACATGGTGATTTGGCACATCCATGGGCATCGCCCGAAGTGGTAGATGAGTTGACGGCAAAGGGAGATATTTGTGCCCTCCCCTTGTGTACACTAACTATGACATTAATGGCTGGATGAATGAACGATTTGATGACATTCAAGACTGGTTTCGACTCAGATCGCCCCGTGCTAAAGGGTGGTGACTAGCGGGCGGATTGGTCACGAGTCCGTCATGCACGTCATGCATTCTGGCCTTGGCTTGCTTCGCGTCATAGTGCTAATGTGTCCCAATCAGCCCGAGGATATGGTTCTTCCCTTTTTTGTTTTTCGTGACGACTTCGCTGCATTCAGATTCGCTTGTTACATCTTCGACCATCGATGCGCACGACTACGATGAGGCATTTCCAACATTATGAAACAGTATTCATGAATTTATTAGATAATGATAATGAGAGCATACCAAATTACAACAATATTATCGAGTGGGATATCTCTAGGTTGATCTTCTACGACTTGAAACTGTAATGCATTTCAAAAGGCGGTAGGGGATTGGGTTAGGAGGTGAGGAATATAAAGAGGAAGACAACAGGATAAGTTTATGGATTAACAGTAGATTGCTATTCGGCTACTACTCAACTTCCCCAGGACTCGATTTCGATTCTAGAGTAGATAAAGTATCTGCTCTCTTCCCCTTAACTTCTATAAAGTCTTCTTGCTCCCCCAGTACCCGCAGCACCCGGCAATTGGACAGCACAACAAGCACCTGGGACGGATATGTACAGTATAAGAATGCTAGCCAGGAGAGAATCGAGTTTTTTCGTCCAACATTATGGAATATTCACGAGCAAAGGAGAGCAAAAACTTGGAATAAATAGCTGCACTGATTCCCCCCAAGCCCAACCGGGCAAAAAAAAGAACTACTTCTTCGCCCTCTTCCTCTCCTCCTTGTCCTTGTTCTCTCCACCCTCCTCACTATACTCCTTATTTTCACCTTCTTCCGCCCCTACCGTCTTGAGCATCTCCGGCCATTACAGCCATCCAAATCTTCTTGGGACCTTGATAGCGACCTCTACCCTTCCGGCGGGACACCCATCGTCCCCCAGATCTTCTCAAAGATCCCTCCGAGAAGAACCATAGGGGGTCGTCAAGATCCTCGTCCTCGGAGTACGATAAGGGAAGGGACAAATTGTTCTTACACAACATCAAAAATTACACGATTCCAATCGGAATCTCCACCCCGCCATTTATAATACTCGGACCACGTCAGTGTAGAATACGTAGCGGCTGCATTTTCGGCTATTCGGAAGATCTCCCAATAGTCGTTTCGCACTAGTTAAGTAGCTCACGCGCTGCCGCCACTGAGGCAGCTTCCCCGCTCTGGGATCCCTGCTTTGATCAGCTGTTCCGTTTGTCTGATCTACAGACTGGTGAGTGCTGGGAGCGCGTTGGCGGGTTGTTGGCTTGGATTGTTGGCGTCCCCGTCAAACGTTGTCAGTTGGGCCCTAAACCAAAACAACGACTATAAATAGCTAGAATTGCCGAATGAGGACTATCTATGGCAGTGGTAGCTTAACTTGCGATACTGAGTAGTAAAAATTCCGATTCTTAGATTCTGGAGTCTCAGATCCTCGTAACGACTCCCATCCACCGTCAGCCAGGGCACCAGCTCTGAACGATATCCCCTCTGCGAGTCTACCCGCTCCATGGCTTGAGACCGCAGAAATGCACAACGAAGTTCCTCTCTAGCTGGAGGAAGTTCCAAAGCCAGCCGATAGACGTCTCGGGCCGAAAGCGCATACCGCGTCGAAAACTTGACGGCTTGACCCCAAGATGCTCCCAGGTTCTTTTGAGAACCCCTTGGGAGCTGCGGTCTTGCGGGCACGGGATCGGGTCGCCATCTTGTGGGATGATGCCTTGGGTGGGTGGATGGTCTTGGTGGGTTTGGCCATTCTGGAAGTTGTTAAGGTGGGGAGGAGATTAGACTGGGCTAGGACTTACGTAGAATTGGTTGAGATTGTGGTTGTGGTTATGGTTGTAGATGTCTGTAGACGGGGGAGGAAGGTTGTTCGACCGGATGATGATATCGATCGAGAAAAATGCTGGTTGTCTGAGGAGAAGAGAAGAGAGGGAGATGGTATGGTATGATATTATATGTGTGTGCGTTCTGGCTGCGAAGATGTGAATGCGGTTCCAGCTTCAATAGCAAGTGAGAATGATGCGCGCTGCGCTATTGACTCTGCATCAACCACAACCATCAAACATACTCTCACGGCAGCAACGGATCTTGCTTGGGTGAGAGTGAATAGAGTAGTCTCGAGCGCAATAATACTGATCGCTGGCTTGTATTCGGAGGTCCGTAAGTCGGATTGTTGCTTATGGTGCGTTGAATCATACGAGGTCACTCGCACGGAATGTTTCGCATTCACTGTGCCATTGTGGCATCTGGAAGTCGGTGGTGTTGAAAGGTGATAGATAAATTTGAGTTATACGGTAGGCAGTAGGGTGGCTTTTGATTGTTGAGTAGGACTGTTTAGGGTACTTCACGTTGGGCCCTTCATATCAAGATCGTGTTCCTCGCCCCGAACTAGGTTAATATTTCCTCTGGCCGAGTACGCGACAAGTAAAGTGGATATTTGGAGCTGGAGTGAAATGTTGCAATTGTAATATAAGGAATGCATACATTGCAACACGGGTAGGCAGGGTCGCCAATATGGAACTTCTTTCACCAACTGGCAGAGTATAGTACTATAAACACCATGATCACAGTCTCACCCGTTTTCTTGTAGGAAAACATACTCGCTGGGGCCCTTTTTGCTACAATACCCCAAATTACCGGCGCCGTAGTGCTAGTGAGAAGTACAAAAAGGCAGTACTGAGAGAGCAGGGTGACTTTATGGATGTTAGGAAGGAGAGATCAGATACTCTAACTATTCTAGAATTGAATTCGAGTCCTAGGGGAGTTAAACAGCAGGCAAATAGCAATTTGCCGTTGATGAAGCTGTTTTTTGTTTCTTTTGTCATCTAGTGCCCCCTCAGCCAGCCAACAATGCCTGAGGTCCGAGCAAGACTCAACTTGGCACTACTAGTGTACTAGTGCGTGGATGGCATAGACGAGTAGATAGGTGATTGTGAAGAAGTTGAAAAATGAGGGTCAGGGTTGGCCATGCTGAAACTCAAGAACATGACGGCCACAATATTTAGAAAAGGCTTAGGGGATAAGTAAGATTTTGTTTACTCAACAATGTTATGGAATCCCAGCCAATCATGGATTGATTCCTGCCAAATGCAGATCCCTCAGCCCAAATCCCACACGCCAACTTGGACCTAACCTATCAGCACATTCCTTTAAGAATTGCTCGGGAATTCCCCGTGCCGTACTTCCTTGTCACAACTGACTCTGCTGACCCATGTGTTGTGGCAATTGACCTGCCGCTGTTTCCTTCTTGTTCATTGGCCAATAATGACGAATAGAGGATACGGTGCATCGGTAAAGAGTTATACTTATGGTAGCTGTGAAATGCTCTCAAAAGCGGGAGAAAAGATTTCTCTTGTAATGCTGACAACAAGCGCAGCTTCGGGAGGCCCGGAATCCACCGCTTCTAAGATATATAGCTGCTCAGTATGCATACAGTACAAGAACCACTACTGGTCATAGCACATGGACTCGATCAACCCCACAGACGTCTTCCCCGAACAACCAATACTGTTGAAAGCAGTGTTCGTAATTTGGCGACCAAAGTTCGACGTTAGCTATACCCAGTCCACCAAAAAGAAGGTACAAAGAGACTCGAACGATTGATTTCAATCCAAATATACCCCTCTAGCGGAGCACTAGTATTTAGAGTCACACATATGGGGTCACTCGCGCACGATACAGGCATGGCTTAAAGCGGCAAACTACTAGTCTATTGTGGTTGGTAGGATGCGTCACTTCAGCCGTCAATTCATCTTACCGTACAAAAACTAAAAGTCTGCATGCATATAAGTTAGACTCCTCCAGCCTGCCTGTATTCACGTACTTCTAATTGATCATGAGCTGAGTGGTGAAACATGCAGCGGCATTCTGTCTCGATACGGGTTGATGCATGGTATTGAGCGATGCGCGAAGTATATTTTTGAACCCTTTTTCCGCGGTTACGCAGCATGAATTGAGCTGAATTGCGGGGTTGGATTAGTTGTCCGCGATTCCTCCGCACAAGGTGTTGGTACGGAGTGTCTCCCCTTTGCAACACTAACACCGCAGGTTCTGGCAGCAACTACCCGTCCGCAGCAACTACCCATCCGCAGGGGATCGACCCGGGGTTGTATAATATGTAGCACTATATTTTCGGCTTCCGTATATCTGCCACGAACTGCTCTTAAGTGCTTTCTCTACTTCTCTCATACCACCTCTCCTACTTCTCGATACTAAACGAATTGTAACAATGCACTTCGCTTCCCTTCTCTCAGCGGCCCTCTTCATACCTCTCGTAGTATCAGCCTCAATTCATGGTCCCTACAACCTCCTCGTCCCACGAAACCAACCCTACGGTAATGGCGGCCGTTATGGATTTAAGCACTGTGTCGACAAGGGCATTCGCCCAGGAAAGATTTCTTGCCTAAACGTACTCCACCACCCCCACCCTTATTTCTTTGTAACATCTGTTAACACTCGTTTCTAGTTCGACTCCCTCTCAACCTCCGACAAAACCGCACTCGGCCCTCCCCCGTCCACCCCACTGCAATTCTCCTCGCAATGGTCCATCTTCAACATCACACGCGGTCACGAACTCTCCCTAGTTCCGCCGATCAATCTCGACGCCGACGTTTCCCCGCCAAACGCACTCATCGCCTCGCGCTACAACCCCGACACAAAGTCTCTTACCGACTCTGTACCCACAATCTCCCATCCCGAGAAGGGAAAGACGTTTGATCTCTTCGGGTTCTATATACAGCCGATGGAGCTTCCCCCGGCGGTCAGGGGCGTGGATGTTTACATCACTGCAAAGGGTGATGAGGATTATGCGTTTTCTGTGACGTTCTCCCCGTCGATGAAGGAGCCGTGGTATTTTGAGCCGTTCACCGTGACGGGTGAGAAGTGGGATCGGTTGACGGAGGTGAAGATTTGGGCGGAGCTTTCGGAGGGTATAGATTGGGAGCTGTTTGTGGATGATCTTTGGGTTAGGTGAGTTTTTCTGACTCTTGGTTGGATGCGGATGGTGATGATGATGCTAATGTGTGCTGTAGGTGGGGGAACGAGACTGATAGTGAAAAGGTATTTAATGAGCTGAAGTAGACTCAGCTGCTTGCTATGTTTTGGACTAGGAGTTAATATACCTCCCATAATGAGCATTACTTCGCTTCCTCTTTGTGATTGTGCCGCCTTTCTTGGTACTATCCATTACACTGCATGCTCCAAATATCACTCGTTGTGCTACAGGCCGCACAAATATGTAACTCTCTACGTTCGCAAGAAGGGGAAAAAACATGTATTGATGGTGCCTTCCCGACGGCAGCCTGATGCAGCAGCAAACTCTGGCCTGGTTTCTTCGGATATCTTCAACTCGCGTGAGCTGTCATTTATTCCAACGAGATGGGTTGCGCGACATCACTGGCTGTGTTCCTGAGCTGTTATAGTTTTTGTGCCGCTACAATTACACAGACGCATTAGGGTCAAACCATATTTCCGCAAGTTTTGCTACGTGAACTAATCTCCAAGTTAGACGTAAACCTTAGTGGTGATCAGAAGACGTCTCGAGGTGTCCCGCGGATGGCTCGAGATTACCCTTTTTTAAGCTTGAGACGTCTCACAAGATGCTGCAAGCCGCCACACAATACTTGAAATTATATGGCACTCCAAGATCATTGTTTTCAACTGACTAGAGACCGCGCCTAGGCCCCCAGCAAATCTAAAATCCACATAGGGGAAGAAGGGCACGGGAAGGGGATCGATCTCCCCTGCCTAGCCGGCCATCTGGAGGGGGTAGGTAAGTGGGCACTGCAATACTCTAGATAGAGTGAATGCAGTATGATTAAAACAAAAAAAAACAAAAACAAAAATTCACATTCGAGAATTCTTACTTAGATTCGCCGGGGCCTACGGCATCTAATAATGCTACCATAGAAGCCACCCGATATTATGAGTTTGTCATGTCCAAGTTGACTTGGTTAGTTGTAGAGGAAAGGCGTCTTCGTTGATGCCCGGGGATGAAAACATCGTCGCTGTGCTCAGCCCGGTAACTTTGTTTTTATGACGTCTCCTTATTTACTAAGAGCCGTCTCGAGCCGCGGAGTACAATACGGCTCATCTCATAATCATCACAAGACGTAATGCAGTAGTGGTGATCTTTGCATTGCGAGTGACGATCGCCGCAACCGCCACCACACACCGGAGACCTGAAAGCATGCATGCCACTGACATCATTCTGACCTCGAGCGACAATGTCATATAAAAATTGATATCCCTCGGCTTTTGTCGGGGTTTTCTATTCATCTACAACAATTACTCCACTCTGCTTCACAAATAATCACACTTATCCTAGACCTCAATTGACAACAAAAACAGAAACATGTCAACGTATCAGAAAGTCAGCCTCCCATACTCCCACTCATCCATACCTCTAACACCCCCAGCCAAACCCAACCAAAGGCACCAAAGTAAGCTCCACCTCCCCCACGGACATCAAGCCCGAAAACGCGGGTCCCATCGCCAAAGACTCCTTGGCCGCAGAATCCCTCCGGTCCGGTGGCTCCTTCGCCTCAGGCCCAAACGCAGCCGGTATCTCAGGCGCCACCGGCGCCTCCGGAACATTCACCGCAGATCCCGAGGGCGGCTCCAAAGTCTCCCGATACGAAGGCAAGAAACCCGAGGCCGCGCTGGGAAAGCCCGATGCTCAGGTGAAGAGCAAGGCCGGGCAGGTCGGGAGCGTTAGCAGACAGAGAGGGCTTGAAAAGGAGAGTGCAAGGGGTTCTTCACATACCGCTGGCTCTCAGTCATCACAACCCCCGGACAGCACTGGATCGAAACATCGGGGCGGCGGCGGAGGAGAGGCACCGTTGAATACTGGTACCAATCCAAAAGCGTTCTCGGGCATGGGCGCGCCGAGTGAGGGGAAGGTCGGCGAGTCGGCGGAGGATGTGGATTGGAGTAAGATTAGTAAGGATACAAATGCAACTACCAATATCGGCGGCGAGGACGACCCAGGGAGGCTAGCGGAGCAGAAGATGTATAAGAAGACTACGACCCATGGGGGTGAGAATACAGGGGCTTTGGAGAATAGTTTTGGGCAGTTGGATGAGGAGGGGATTTGAGCAGTCGATTGGAATCTGTATATTGCATTTTAGGAACAGAGAGGGCATGTTAGTGGTTGACAAATTGGGCTGTTTTTTTGGTAATGTTCTAAGTGAATGGTGAAGTGGAAGAGAAGAACTGCCAACCTGTGAGGAGCCTCAGAAAGTTTATGACAAAAAATGTCCAAAATACCTTAGCTGAAAAGCTCGCCGGTCTAGCCGAACGCTCGGACCAACTGCCAACCAACATCCAACTCCCCAGAAAAAGCGACCGGCGGTGACGCAAAAGAGCATGCCAGCCCCACGCGGGGGTCGAACCCGCAACCTTGAGATTAAGAGTCTCACGCTCTACCGATTGAGCTAGCGAGGCTGTTCATGTTGGTATATTGTCTGGTAAACCCACACACACGATGTCACTCGCGGTCTTTGCAAGCGAAACCTCCGACCTTATACCATGTTTTTCTCGTAGATATCTCAATATAACGCTGCTCTCGAGGTTTCCTTACACGATATTTGTATTTTACAACTGAGTGCGAGTTTCGTCCCTTTTTGGAGCAATGTCATCTCTAGCGACCTCTTTCACAGTCAGTGCATCATCCGTCACTGGATTAATACCCATCACTGCTTCAGAAACGGGCGTTCAAGCGGACATTCGTAGACCGTGTAAGCTTAGCCCACATTGTGCATATTTAGGGGGGGTCAAACCGGCAAATCTACTCAAAAATACGGTAATAAGTAGTCCCTGGAGTAGTGTAAAACCCATCGGTGGTGTCCATGAAGTGACTTGATCTTGTATCCATCTATCTAAGCTTAGGTGACCCTTATATATAGAAGTCCGTATGCATATGGAAAAGTCCGTATGTATATGCACCCAACTATTTATACCATTCAGCCCAATCTCACGACAGTCTGACAACCTAAATATGCAACTCCACCGACCATTCTAGCACACCTTCAACTATTGCTTTCAGTCTAGCACAATTAACCCTAGGTAGTAGAAGACTGCATTCTACGCGTGCCTCATGGACTTTCAAAGCTTACAAAAACGCCAGACTCCGGATCTTCGAATGTGTTCATCCAACTCTCCGATATCGCCACTTATTCATATTACTTTTGACGTGGTTTTCTGGGTGCTCATATTGATTTTAAACTGCTTAATGTTTTTCCTTCTCCCCTTGTAATGAACATTTCCCTTGGAGACTGGGGGTCCGTTACACTCATCAGGAAATACAGCATGAATAATGCCATGAAACACATTAGGAATTACGCTCTTGACGCGGTTTCTCGATGCTCATATTGACTTTAAACCACTTGATATTCTTCCTTCTCCCTTTGTAATGAACATCTCACCTGGAGTCTCGTGGTCCAGCCCGCTAAACTCATCGACAAATACAGCACGAATAATGCCATGAAACACAGTAGGAGTCATGCCTGTAAACACGTGTACCCTGCTAAGTCTGCCGCCATATCTGCGTGAAGATACGAGCATCATGGTCCCGATTGCAAGGCGCAATTTAGATACTCTGTGAGAATTATTGGGCAGGGCTTGTCAACCGCGTTTAGTGATACACGGGACGGGATTTCCGTCCATGTTCTGTGGTACGTCCCAGGATCTTAACGAGAACACTACAAACGAAACTTGTAGCGGCCTCATCCAACCCTGCCACCATTACCCTTGGAACAACATGTTAGATTCCCGTGTGGGGTGGAATATGTTTTCTCCGACCTGGTAGTCCCGGAATTTAGCGTGTAGTATAACTGGCGGAAAATGCGCCATGATTCCTTCCAGCCATTTTGGATCCCGTCCACAAACAGTGCTTCAATTGAGACGGTCTTGAGCTTATCGCCACAGGCGAGTCTCATGAGTCACAAGACTTCGTACTGAGAAAATGCATTTAATTGACCACATATAACCATTAAAGCCCACATTTCAAGTACTGCATTCTCAGCGTATTCATCCTCTATTTCCTACTCCTGAACCCATCCAATTCATCACCAACAGAATAACGGTAGTGAGTTCCCAACCGATTTCGCATTTCTGTCATGACATTACCTGCACCATCAATCCTGGGCCATAGAAAGGTCTCCCGTTGGCCCACAAGCGTGTAGAGCGTCTGCACCTCCTTTTCCCAACCTTGACCATCACCACAGGAAAAAGCAACCTGGAACCACGGGCAGGCGGCGCTTGGAATGATAGAAGCGCCAGCCGGTGGATCCAACATGCAGGCGATCTGAAACCCCCGGATGTCGTTTGGTGGCGTCCACGTCCAGCGGGACATTAACCGCCTATAACACAATGACGCAACGGGATGTGAAACAAATACCAGTAGTTCCGTTGGATTATAGTTCTAGAGTGAAGTGATGATGAAGCTTTAAAGAGTTTGTTTGCTTTTCATCAAGGATCGGACTCTTAGATCCCGTGTGAATCTTTGTCGACGTCCAGGTTTCAAACCCGCTTGCAGCAACAGCAGGTGATTGTTTAGTTCGGGCAGATCGCACCAACAACTGGGTGAATTTGGGGGTTTTGATATGCATTCGTACTTGACCTGTCTCTGCATATTTTGGCCTATAGAAATTGAAGTAAAGTACAGACGTTGACCTCATTCGACGGTGTTTTGAGACCACCATACCATTTTCCCCAAATTTCCAAAGTGAAATTTATATGCACTACATGTCTTGTGAACCACTTTTACCTCCACAAGTCGCAATTGTAGCAGATCCGCCTGTTGGTGTTCAAGCATCTCACCCAATTAGCACCTTCGCTGAAGAATCTCCGTGCATCACCAGATCTTAACTTTGTGCAAGATCTATCAGGTGCCTGTCAATCGGGAGATTTTGACTTAGGCTGTACATCACGGCCAAGATATGATCACATCACGCAATCCAAACGCACCTAGAGATCCCCAACCCTCCTGCTCAGATCCCACTTCCTTCCTCCGTCCACCACCATGGTGATATCATTCCAACAAGCCATAGTCTTCGCAACAACCTAGCACCTTCCAAGCTTCCCCACCACACCTGCAGCCCACGATCCCTAACCCATCCCCAAACCTGATGCCTGCTCTTCACTAAACCAGCTCGACGCTAACACCGCGCACGCGGAGAATCGTAGTCGGTTTTTTTTCGCTTGCCCTGGCCCTGAACCTGCAGAGTACTCTATCATAAAGCCGAAGGCTGGTACCTACTATATCGCCAGCTCGTACCTTCCCATTCCTTCAAAACTTGCATTGTAGCCGATCACGTGTAGATACAACGAGGAAAAAAGCCTCACGCTAAAGTCCCAGGAATTGGGATATATGTAGGTATTCGTAACGACTTCGGCGGGGTGGAGGGAGCTAGATACAGGATGAGTTGGCTTGCTGGATATTCGGTTTTTTCAGGAACACGGGAGGAGGAATGGGACGCTGATTGGAAGATGTCGCTGTATGATGATGATGCCCCAGAATTGCACTATCGCAGGGGGGGGGGACACGAATGAGTGGTAATGAACAGTTAGAATTGAAGGCTACAGATATCAGAACCGGTTTAGGAAAGCAAGAGAAAAAACACTAGGTGACAAGGAAACTTAGGGAGCAACTGGGAGGAGGGAGCAAGAGGGATAGCTCCGTCAATTCAAACAACCAACACAAAACCAAACCCATCGTACTCCGCCTGCGGATTAGATATTATCTGTACATATAGAAAACTCAAGCCATCCACCCAATATTCTTGACCACAATTGTTTCCGGTGACTGTAATCGAATAGTTAGCATCCTATCACACTCTTTCCAATACGGCAAACCGAACCTCTTGTCCAAAAACTTGCATCTTCCCCGTCTTTGTATCTACTCCAATATGTGTAGTATGCCTCATATCGTACGGCCCCGAAATCTCCATCCCCCCCTTCGGCCTCCACCACGATGTTACCATCGTCACCAGCGAAATCGACTTATGCCGCCCGCCAACCCACGATAACCGTCTCGTCGTTCTACGTGATACTTGTGGTGGGGGTGGTGGAGGAATCATGTACTGCCTATAGTTGTATATTTCGTACAAATATATTGGGAGGGGAAGGGCAGTGAGATCTTTAACCTGGTCGAGCGAGACACAAGTGAAAGCCGAAGAGTGTCGGCGAGTTTTTGCAAGCGAGACGACAGACAAGAGTGACGAACGTCTTCGGGTTAATTTATTATTATTGAGCGACAGACGTTTCGAGTTCCGATTTATACTCTGAGCTCTGGTGCGGCTTCGCTCGGTGATTGTGTTCATCGATGCGCACAGTTGCTCATAATTCCTTACTGCCTCGAGATTCGTTTTACTGTGATACGAGCCAACCCCTGGTAAGTACCTGTGATGAAACAAGCGAAGCGAGTGTGCAAAACCCACCTACTCCAGATCCCCATCATGAAATTTAATGACGCCTTCTGTGTTTGTAGATCCGCCAAGATCTCCTTCACCGTTTCCTGCCTTGTAGCCCATTTCGCGCGATCCCACAGCCCGACAGCACTGCCCCCCTGCGAATCCGAACACACGCACCCATCGACCACCTCCTCGAGCTCGGCGAACGTTAGTACACAGTGTGTGAGCGTTGTTACGAACTGCTCGACTGTGGTCATGGACATACGCTGTGTCGTGTGGCGGAGGAAGGCGTTGAGCTGCGCAAAGGTAGCGGACAGGGCTGTGATTTCAGCGGTAACGCTGCGCGCGAGGCGAGGCGCATCTTGGAGCGAGACGAGTGTTTGCGTTATTTTGTTGGCGGCAGAAAGGAGGCCGGAGAGGGAGGCGGTGACAGAGAGAGGGTCCATGGTCTATTAGGTACGTAACAAGGGCTGGTGGGGTGTAAATAGAGAGAAAGAGAGGAATAGTGATGATGATGGCGATAGCAGTTAATGGGGGAATGAGTGAGTTTTGGAAGGATCCGTACTCACCTACAACGACGAGGACATGCTGTGTAACGGGGCTAAAGCCTGCAGGGTGGGGAAGCAAGGGTCTTGCGCGTTTCAGATGGGTGAGATTGTACCAATCAAAGCGTGCATTTCACCGAGAGAGATGTTGGTTGTTCGTAACCGCCAACTGCATCCGCCTACACTGCCACTTCGGGGTGGTAACTGCATCATGGCCGGTGGTGGGGAGTTGGATGTTACATTTTCTCTGTTGAGGGGAAAAACTGTATAGAAGAATCAAACAATGCGGGAATTCGGAACCGCTTTCTTTTCAGCTGCGGCATGGAAGCTCGGGATCGGTGTTGGTGTCTCTGTGCATATCACACGGTCCTCTAGCAAAGACAGAAGTCTGTACTGACCGCCGACGTGCCTAGGTGAGAATCATGAAGGCCAATGCGGGGAGAGAAGACCAACTAAAGAGCCATCTACAGGGAAAGCAACGGCAGCTATAACAGTGAAGGCCTTGTGAAAGCACGAGTGCTCTCGAGGTGTCCCAACCCAAGTGTCTATCTATCTTCGAGTGATGGGATGTATACAACTCAAATTGTACCTTTGGTACATACACTATATACAGCAACATCAATCGATCACTCCCGCCCCCCCTCTAGTGACGAAGCTGTCCCTTCCTCCGTCATTTTCCAAACGAAACCTCTCCACGTACCCTAATCTAAATCACTCATAGTATGGTGTCAAACCCACCCCGCGTGTTCCAATCACGGCGACAATCTGTATATTGATCATATATTGCCTACCCAACGGGCATTGTTTTACTGACGTATTATTCATTTTCTGGAACGACGGGAAGCACGGTCCTCTTGTTTGATACTGATTGACGTCTCTAAATAATCCGATCTCTGAGATCGAAACAAGGCTCCAATGACAAGAGTTTGCCTTGCCAGACATTGAAGTTGCCAAGGTCGAGATTTTGGATGAAATCATGGTTTTGAACACATGTACTACATACAAGAAGGATTTTCATCTCGATGCCGGTCCTTCAAGGCTTTCCCGGAAGATAACGGACGGATAAGATACTTCATGATATATGACGTCTCCTGCTGCAGCGCTGCTCGACGATAAAGAGCCTGAAACTTTCCTTCCGGATGCGGACAAGTATGTTAGGGCTAGGGTTTTCATGCACCCGTTATTTATGGCCCTTCGCTAATCCTATTAAGGATTAGACCGAACAATGCGATCTCAAAGGGATCTTCCAAAAATAAAATACATCTTTGTTCCCTCTGCACAGCTGTGGCTGAGACAAAGCTCTGTATGTTATCTTTCTTTAGGCGCTTCCTCATCCTTCATCCTCATCCTCATCCTCTTTGTGCTTCTAGTGCTCAGGTCCCCACACGTGAAAGCATCTCGATTAGCCTAAGTGTTCGAGAGAACACGCAATGAACCTTTTTTGCCTGAAAGAAAACCCCATGGCACCTTCAAGGCTGACAGAACCTAACCTTGGTACTCATATGCATCTCAGCCTCCTGCAAACAAAACTTTATCTGGCACCTGTCTGCCAGGCACTCATCCATGGCTGAGTCCCACGGTTGATAAGGCTGGCCACCGGCACCAGAAAGAAACGAAACGCACCCAAATTTAACCCAGCTCCCCTTCGTACTGGTACCTCACATGGCCTCCGAACATGGCCCCTTCCGCACCACGAGTTCGGGTGATTGTCAGGTGAGGTTGCATATCGGGTGATCGGAGTGTTCGGTGTTACCACCACGGGGAAGCGCTGCCGACAATGACGACGCAACGACCGGGTTGGGTTTTTTCCTTCCGCGACGACAACGACGCTTAATGATGTCGACGGCGTTTCGGGCCTAAGAGGACCCTGCTTGATCCTCAATAACCCACCCATCGGAAAAAAGTTACGCCATCCACCTCGGGACGGAACGCTGCAGAAGTTCGGCCGGTTCCGGAAAAAGAAAAAAAAATACAATTCCAGTTCTAGTTAATCGAGGTGTTTCCTTTCAATCGGCGGGTGGAGAGGTTTAGAGCTTCTTGGAACAGCTCCCGAGGTCCCTCTCCTCCACTCTAGGGAACAGTTATCCATTACAGTGCGGACGAATATCGGATTTCGGCGGATTGTGGCTGGGGATCTACTCTACGGACGAAGTCGGGACGAAAAAGGCAGACAGACGATTGTGGCAAAACCCAATGGAACGGTCACCATCACGCCAGGCAGCAAATTTTACGCCGCTTCCGTGATTGGGGTAGCGAACAGCAGCTAAAGAAGCCTTAGTTACGAGAGGTACACCCCACGGTAACGATGGAAAAATTCACCCCGTCCGGAGACACTAGATACTTAGATTCGACTCCACGACTCCACGTTGCTTGGATTGATATTTACAGTTTTCGCTTGCTTGGGGGTACAGTACGCAGATGACGTGAATAGTGCACACATTAACCCCGCGCTGAAGACCTTCGCTGCTTAGGACGGATTTGCAATACCTTATGTAGCTCTGTAAGGAGTCTGATTACCGTGAACGAAGAATTGGAAAGCATAAGCAAAAAAAAGTACCGAGGACACGAGGAAAGCGTGTGGTGCCAACGAGGAAGACAAGGTAGAGCAAATAAAAAACTTCCCATCACGGGAACCCCGGGTATGCACAATACTCTAGTTGAAGATCAAAGGCAATTCTCTCTTTTGTGGAGGGTGGTGATTCGATACCGGTGTTGTTTGAAGCAGAAAGATCGTCATATTCTCTCCGTCCAACCACAGCGAACTCTTGTGCTGCCGAGCGGGGAACCCGTCGTCCATGTAAATGAACATACTGCGTTCCTCGCCCCCTCTCCAGCTTCCTCTCCCCAGCTTGAAATGCGCGGTCACGGCGTTTCGCGTCCGAGGTGTGGTGCTGGCCCGTGCTAAAAAGTGTATATCACGGTGAAGTAAGTAGTAGAGTTGAAAGTGGGTAAAACGATGGGGTTCGCCACGCCACGTAGTGTCCCACTCACTCCTCCGCTTCTGTCCTGCAGGATACGTGGAGGAATAAGTTGAGAAACGAACGGACGCAACGAACGGGCCTGTGGTATGTGTGACAGTAGGTGATGAATAAAAAAATAGTGCAGTTTTAACGTTGGCGAGGTTAGCGAGTGCTCATGAATGGTTCGTCTCCGAGTCCGTGACGAAAGGTGGGAAAAAAATTTGCTCCGAACGAAGCAAACGAAGGTTTCAAAAGCAATCACCTACCTGCTCTTCAGATGTACCTGCTTCCTCTGTCTTCACGATAATCCCTCTATACTCTACTACTCTAATATCGTGAGGTCTTCGCGATGGGGCTTTTATATAGACCATGAGCAGTTTGGGAATAGACATGAGTCCATATAGAGTGAGATTGAGCATTGGCTTTTGTAGGCTGATGGCTAACGCACGACAGAACGGGGAGAGTCTAGTGCGATGTTGATGGCTCCTCTGGAGGAGCGTTGTTTTGCTTGGTACGGCTGCAGATGTGTCGACTCCAAGTGTGTGTGTGTTCATTATTCGGCATTCAGACACGAGTGCATGATGTATGCGGACGATAATGGCGGAAACGAGTGTCATTCGATGACAGGCCAGCGTCGTGAATCGCGAATACCGCAAGTAGCCTGTGCAAGTACCAGTACAAGGAACGGTAGTGCCGGCTGCTCAACTATTCTCGCCAGTACCACCGCGGCGCGGAGAGAGCAGCGTCCACGCACCAATGCTAAACAAAGAAATCCCGAAGATCAGCTAACAGCCAAACCCTTCGAGCTCTCCCTTTTTATATCCAAACAACCGTCCTCCGTCCGAGTCCCTCTCTTACCTCACTACCTGCTCGATTATTTATTGTTCCCTCCGACCCAAAACCCCCACGTCGGAATATATGCCCGAAGCTCACACTTATAACAATATAAAGCCCTCACGACAACTGCTACCTGTCACTAAAAAATTATACCTCACGTCTGCGAACAAAGCAATTACACCTGCCTCTCTCAGAAAAAGTTTCTTCGCCCCCTTCATCACCACCACCACCACCACCATGTCAAACGCTATGAAAAAGCTAAAGCTCCTGCACCACCTGACTGCGGCTTCAGCCTCGCATTCTCCAGCAGCAACGCCTACGACACAGCCTCTCCAGCAACAACAGCAACCGTTTCCCACACCTCCAGCGTCCCCCGTGTCTCCTCCGCCTCCAACGTCCCCCGTGTCTCCCCAAACATCGACCATAAGACACTACCATCCGACACAACCACACGCGCACTATACAGATGTCCTTCGCAGCGCACGCGCAGCGCTTCACACACTCCACGCCAGCCAACCTTCATACACAAACACGTCGCATCCCCCACCACCACCACCCTCAAACATGCCCACAAACACAACCCAGTGCTTGCTCCCAGGAGGCTTCATGGTTTTGACGCCGACAAACAGCTACGACAACACGCCCGGTCTCTGCGTCCCCGCCTCTCCACCGCAAAACATGGCCGTCAACAAGCCCCGCGAGAACCTCGTCCCGCGCGGGAACACCACAATATACTCGTCGCGCCCACCGCCGCCGCCAGCAGCCGCGTCGCCAAAATCGGGGAGCTACCACCATCAGCACCACCACCACCGCCCGCGATCGCCTCCGCGGCCCCGCCAGCGCCTCACCCGGGAAGCAGTGGCAAAGATCGGGAAAGACAGTCGACTAGCACGGTGGGAGCGGGTTCTTGGCTACGTCCGGGAGCAGCGCACATCCACACTCCCCTCGGTCTCTGCCTCCCCTGTCGAAGCCGCGGAGGGCGTCGCATGGGCCAGTTACGCATACTCCTCCACCCACCCCAACAATGCGCACTCCTCTAGTCCCCCGTCAAAAGTTGTAGACCGCAAACGTCGCGCCGAAGAAATCGCCACGATCGAAGCACAGAATGCCCTCCTCGACACAATCGACCTGGAGGAGCAGGACCTGCGTTCACTCTGGAGCGGAGGGTCTGGGGGCACCAACGGCGTCGATGAGTTCGTGTGGAGCGAAGACGAGGACGAGCATAATATCCTACCCATTCCGGAGATGCCACCGCCAAAGAAGGTGTTTGCGGAGGAGCTAGACGAGACTGAGGCGGGGATTTTTGAGATGCAGGTTGATGAGGAGCTGCCCATGGCGCCGCCTACACGCACCTCCACCCCAATGTCCGGAAAACGTCCACGGCCAAAAAGTACCCCCGAAGAACATATGGCGTTTCAGCGCTCGTTGTGGGGGAAAAGGATTGTGGAGGAGATGCCGGCGCTTTGTAGGGAGGCGGAATTGGAGGGCGGGTTGGGGAGGTTGGTTGGGAGACGGATGTCGGCGGCATACTAAGGAAAAGGAAGTTTCGGAGGAAAAGGTGTAGAAATGGAAGATGGAGATGTATATACGGATGGATGGGATGGGGGATCTCTACTTTTTTCATTTCACTTTCTGGCTGGTTTTTTTTTGGCGTTACTATACCTTTGGAGCGAGCGGACTGGAACTGGGGAAAGAGAAAAAGCCCAAGGAAGCGATATGGCGCGGGGGTGTTTTTTGGTGTTTTGGGCTTGAAATCTCTTCTCCTCTTAACTCTAATGGGTATTATCATCATACACATACATAGAATATAAAATGGCGTGGTGATGGTTCTAATAATTTCCGTCTTCTTTTGGGTGTGTGCGACTATGCTATACGGATGTGCTTCTACACAAGCCTTATTTTGATACTACAGCCTCGATCTTATCGGGGGCAGCAGAATGTCCAGTACAATGAGATTTCTTGAAGCACATGCGATAGGACATACCCGGCCTATTGGCTTAATATCATGTCCATTCACATGTTCCCCATAGTGTGTTCTCAGACAGGATTGCTCAGAGGGAGTAGATTAAGTGGGCAGCGTAGAAGCACTTGAAACACTACCAATATGGGAAACCGGTCTCGCCGGCCGCGGGTGTATTTCTGTGTTACCAAAGCAGGTATTCCAGAAGGATTGTAGGTGTAGTCTCAGTGGGTGGTGGGTGGGTAATAAACACAGCAGCATAATGAACGTCATAATAGATATTGGTACATGTAGATATTGAGGGAATCAAGATCTCAGACTCCATCGTTTGCCCTGCACGCTTCCCCGCCCCATGGGACCACATGGTATATACATCATCGTCATCACTACAATAACCCGTTACAGATACAGAGCATACTTAAGGAGATATTAAAACTGCGTTATTCGGTATGCAATGCATCAAGCCCAATCCCTCGCCAAAAAAAAGCCCCCCAGCAGAAAAGAAGATAACCCAACACCGTGTGAATCAAAAACAATTCCAACCAAAATCACACTTCCCTCTTCCCCTCCGCCTCCCTAATCTTCCACCTCGCCAGTTCCGCCGCACACCTCGCATCCACCGCGGAATCGTGGCCCGCGAGCCCCGAGTCCCCGCCATCAACTTGTATCTCCCTCCTCAGAACCCTCTCGACAACATACTTTAGCTTATTCCTTGCCGGCAAACCCCTCTGGTGTGGGAACAGTATCACCGTGTCCACAATTGCGGCATGACACATACGCAGATGCAACAGATCGTTCTCCAGCGCATGGCCGATCAGGATAGTGTCTGGGCCGATATAGTGGTAGAGCGCTTTCCGTGCGTGTTCTGGCGACTGGAAGCATCCCAGCTGTGCCGGCGGCATGTGTAACGTGGGATTAATCAGGTCTGTTGTGACAGCATCGGGGTATGAGGCTGTTGGCTTCCACCGCGGCGCAGAGGCAAACATTTCCTGCGTCACACCCGAGAAACGGGAGTTGAAGTCTAGGACTACGCCATACGGTTTCACGAGCGCGTCGATGACAATTTTGCCACTCGGGAATGCCGTAGCCGTGAGCCGGACCAGCTCCATCCCCAGTGATGTGTACGACATCTCGCAGTCGAGCGCTAGCGCGCGGTCGTGCTTGATTTTGGGATTTTCGGGGGTGTGCGAGAATTGCAGGGTGAGGGCTAGACGTTTGGGGTCTGAGACTTTGAAGACGTGAGTTGGTGCGATCTCGCAGCCGCTGTCGAAGCCGACCACACGAGAACAGCATGTCCATTTCTGTTCGGAGACGGCGCCGGGTGTGGGGCGAACCCCCGCTTTACGACCATGGTGGTAGTTGCAGGTTCCTCCGGTGGTGAGGGAGCCGTCGCTGATGCGGCGCCCGGGGAAGACTTGGAAACGTTGGTTGCAGCGCTCGCAGTTTTCGTAGCCGCTTGCTGTTTCGAGGCCGCTGCGTGCTTGCTCTATCTCCTCTTCTGTTGGGGGTATGAGGATGTAACCGTGTTTTTTGAGGACTCCTGGGTTGGCCACGAGGTCGCGGAGGCGTGTTACTTCGGTGGGTTTTGAAAGGCCTGTATCTAGAGGTAGCTTTGCGTTGTCGAGTCCCGCTCTTCTGGTTTTAGGTGCCGCAGGCGCGGGAGCGGCTTTGGCCATCTCTTCTTGTAGCTCTTTCTTGTAGTCTTCGGGTGTGGCTTTCTTATATCGCATACAGAGATTGCTGATCGCGGAACGGTAGATGTCCCTCTTCTTAGTCGCAACCTCTTCTTCTAAATCCAAACACTTCTCGATGATCTTTTGGGTTGCCGCTTCGCCCTTGGGGTTTCCGGAGAGGCGTGTAATCTCTGTCTGCAAGACCTCGAGGTACTTGAGGCGGATACCGTGAGGTGCGGGTGCGCGGGCTATCAGGCGGGGATTGAGGTTTTGTCGGACCGTGGATTTCGCGGGGACTTCAGTACTCGCAGTTGCTTTTGTGGTGGGCGTTGTTGTGGTCGTCTTGGGACGCTTTAAGGGATCTGTTTTTGCAGCTGAAGAGCCGGGAGAGTCGGAAGCTGGACGTTTTAGAGATCGTACGGCGGCGGTGTATTTCATTGTGCCTGATGTTCCGGCGGCAGTGGCTTTGTTTGCAATTATGCTGGTCGCGGGGCTGGCTTTCAAAGGTTGCGGCGTCTGAGACAACATGTTAGTTTTGCGTGCCGCTTATGGAACGGCCAAATTGAAGTGCAATAGAATGGTGACACTTACTTGAGTCTCATAAAATTCACCTAGAGAGACACCGCCGCCCTTTGGCGCCGTAGCCTTCTTGCCCATGGATTGTGCTGGTGTGGGCCAGGCGCTCAGCGAAGCAAGTTCCTCCGGCGTGTCAGCTGGGCGAATGCTCGCTGTAGAGGCCGACGCTCTCCTCTTTGTCGGTGGTCCGTCATCGGCCAATAATTGTGTGTTTCCTCCCTGATCCGACGACTTTGATTGTCTCCTCCCCACCGCCACGTCTTGTGTCTTCCCCTCGACAATCTCTCTCAGCCGTTTCTCGGTTGCACTCAGCGGTGGTGGTGGTTTTAGTGGTTCGGGGTTGTCTACCGCGACAGGCGGAGCATTATTGACAGTCGTTACTACAGCTTCGGGCAGTGGCGGGGGGGCGGGCGGAGGGGGCGCGGGCTTGACGTCGTGTGAGAACAGGCATCGAGGAATGGGGCACAGTTGATTTTCTAGGAGAGCTGGACATGGAATAGGGTTGGAGGCAGAGGAGAAGAGGTTAAGAGGGCTGAACATGCCGTAGCACTGAGTAAGCAAGTAAGGAGATGGATCAAGGACTCTGGGTTGTGTTGGTGAAGCTCTGAAAGGAGACAAGCTGAGATGGTTGGACGTTGCGAGCTAAACGCACAGGGCGCAAGGCGGCGGCGCGTGTGCATGTCACACCAGGGATGTCTGATCCCGTGACGCCAAGGATAAGCTCAATCCGTCTTTTGGTTTGACTACCTCACCATCTATATGCCATAGTAAAATAAAAGCTTCTCTCGCCTATCTCCATCTAGCTACGGCAATACCTTCATCACCGTCTCAAACGCTACTAACGCTACAGCATTCGCCGGGAATGCCCTCAAGAAGCAAGGCACAAATCCACTAGAAAATACTTAGCATTCCTCACGCTGGTTAAGATGCAAACTTACCGCCAATACCCCTTCCACCCACTCTCTCTATACACCGCCCTCGCTGCATCCTTCCACCTCGCAAATTTCCTCTCCCCAGGTTCCAAGGGATCCGTCATGATCCTCTGCTTCACAACATCGCTCGGGTAACTCGTCAACCAAAACACCTGTGCGCTCAATCCTCCCGCCCAAAAATTGACCGCCGGTGCCGACAACGCCGTATGCTGGTTTAGCAGCTTCGTAAACACCTCGTAGGACCCCCACCAGCAGAAAAAGAACGTGCGGAACAACAGGGTCGCCGAGAGTCCATGGTAGAGGCCCGCTATCCCGTGGCCGCGAAGGAGCTGCCGTGTGCAATCGATGGGGCCACTATAGCGCGGCTTTTGTCCGACGCGGTGGTACTGCACCTGCAGGCGCGCTTTGACGTGTTCAACCGGCGCGGCAATAAAGGACACGGTCCACCCCGCTAGTATCCCTGCGGCGCCGTGGCCAGCGACGGTGAGGTTATTGCCGTGGTACACGTGCGTTTTGAGGAGCGCGCGGTAGTTGGAGAGGGAACCCAGCATCCTGGAAGCCCATGAGCATGTGCCATTGCAGATAAAGATCTAGATCTACCCACACAGAGTCCATGAACATCCAGCCCACCAATGGCGGGGTAGCACCCTTGTAGACACCACGAAACCCCTCATTCCGCAGGGTTTTGAGAAGGCAATCGAGGGGACCCTTGAATCGATCTGGCGGGGACGTCTGCAAGCGGACTTTTATCGTATCGAAGCTGTGCCGCACGAATCCATTCGTCAGCGTAATTTTTCAATGCATCGGCAAAGGAAAAGAGGCGCACGGATGTCCAACTGTTGTCATCAGTGTTTCGTTCATCCTTCAAATGTGCTTGCACGCACCAGCCAACTTAGAGACTCCCGAGAAGACGCCCGCAACGAAGCCACGGTAGGGAGAATGGGCCTCCCTTTGCACTGGAGGAGGCGCGACATCTTTGGAGGCCAGAGACATTGAACGCACGTGGAATGAGTGACGTGATGTGGTAGTGGGTTACCTTCGGTGATCGGTGGTTTGCTTTTTCTTAGAGCCGCCATCGTGAGGAGATGAACCACGTGCTAGGGAACATTGTGGAACTGACTAGAGGGCTCGCCTACCGGAAGTTTACAGATGGATCTGCGTATGCGATTGGAGCGCTAGCAGGCTCATTCAACGTGAACCATTTCTACTCGCTGAAATGCATATGCACGGGCCTTACAACGTTTAGTTACTTCTAAGCGCGCTGTGTTGTCAATCATGACGACAATTCCACTGTCATTTCAACGCAGGGAGAATTGAAAAGGGTATTCCGAGAGTCCGGACTACTACTAAACTACCTATCTTACTTTGAGAATGAGAGCATGCCCGGTGAGTGGAAGCAACTAAGAGACAAAGCTAGCAAAACACCGGCGCGAAACCTATTGAAGAAATACGCCATAATCTCCGCCTTGCTGTGTAGCACGGGCCATCAAAACCATGACAAGTTCGCTGGCAGGAACAACTACCGTATTATCTAGGTGTATCCGGTTATTTGTAGCGCTGCAGGAGACATATGAAACCCAGAGGACAGTTTCTTATTCACCCCAAAGCCCTGAACTTGCGAAGCCAGCACGACTGAGAGAGTAGACAAATAAGAGCAACGGATCTGGCGTCCTGCGGCGCTATAAAGAAACCAGATACACCCAGAAAATACGATAATCCCCTGCAGGGGCTCCCCAAAGTGTTAATAATAGACGAGTGCTAGAATATCCATTACCCACCCATAATTTCAGCTTCTCAACGGCTGCATTAAGAATCTCACCGACGATAACTTGAGACACTGATTGGCTTCGTGATCCCAACGATCGGGGTCGATTTGGAATGACGCAATGTTCCATCTACCTTACATTAGCAGCCAACTCTCTCGTCTTCTCAAACAGTTCGGATGGATATTTTGGTATTACCTACCAAGCGCGAACACCAAGTCATTGCGTCCCCGGTCACTGACAGATAGTTTATTACTTCTCGAGGAAAAGGTAGCGAATGAGTAGGTGGATATAATACCTAGGACCAGATCATCCATGGTCCAAGTCGATAAACCTTCTTCTGATACTACACCTGGTCAATGCATGAGTCTAAGAAGCTTACAATAGTCGGAATAAATCCCGAAATCTGTAGGTAGTCCATGTGTCGATCGAGGAATGGATATGTCCAGGCCCCACCCGAAACCGAACATTCTAGTCAGTCAGCATCTTGGGGTCATATCACCGCTGTTCGAAATCAGAATGCATGTCGGTCTCTATGAGAACATCATTCAGGAAGTGGAAGCGTGGGATATTGATGTGGCCCGTCGATCGAGGGCACGTATACTTCTTCTCGCCATAATGTGAGTAGTATTTCTCCGGGGATACTAATAAACCCGTAGACTTGTTCAAGGTGCGGCACGGAATGTGGCTGAAGTCAGAGTAGCTGTAATATAGCTCCCATAAGCCCATCTGTAGGAGTGCTCGAACCACGCTGGTCGAGGGTCAGATCAAGAGGTCGAGGGTGTTGCCGTCCACACATGTCGCGCGCACCTAACTTCACTAAAACGGTCGAGTGCTAACGATACTTAAAAACTGTAATCAGAGCGTCCATGGTTATGTGGCTAGGTAGGAGTTGATGGAATACTGAGAAGGCGGCGGAGCTCGGTGACTAGCAGATGCTTCGCAAGTACCGCTAGCTGCTTGTGGCTAGTGAAATACAAATCTAATATAATCTAGGAAATCTATCCCCGCTCAAGTACATTCGCTTAATCAGTGAAGCGCGGTAACGGCGGAAAGAGGCTCAACGCGTTAATTTTGCCAACAGTACACTAGCTAGCGCCAATGCCAGCAAATGTCGAAATTCGAAACAGTTGTCGATTCAAAACAGAACCATCTACTCTAAGATAGAGTAGGTAATCTACACTTTGTGATTTGGCGTACAAGTGTCAAGTTTCGTACAGTAGCTGGGCCGTTGATTCTACAGGTACCTTCTAGACAGATTGACGCCGACAGTCCCATTTCCAGCCAAGGAAGATGCGACCGGTCCTCGGATGATATGCACAGAATATTTCCCCCGTTTCGAAACTCTGCTGCTGACATCAACATACTTACGTCTAATCGACTTCATAGCAACGTCATCCACCGCGGATCACCCACCATATATATTGCTTGTTTGGCCTTGCTCACTTGCCCAATATCCCACGAACACGACTCCTCACAGAAACGCCCAACGAATCCAAAACCTATACTTACAACCAACAAATCCACACAACGCATACACAATGACCGACGCAACCTACCACGTCACTTCCGAAGACCTTCGAAAGATGGAATCCCGCGAATCGCGAAAACACCATGGAAAAACTCCCGCCGACTCAGATCCATCTCTTCTCAAAGTACTGGCTCCCCTCTCTCCTCCCGTCCTATATCTTGCATACTAACAAAAATGTAAGTCAATCGCAAACCAACACAAAGATGACCCGTCCAAAGTCCAAGCCAACCTTCCACTTCCCGAAGACCCACCGGGAAGCTCGGATATGAAGAGCGCGGACGCAAGATTTCATATTGGGACGGGGAGCGGACGGTTTTCGGGGGGTGTAGGCGGAGAAGATGATGCCTTGCGGGAGCCGGTCGCGGCAGGGAGTAAGGTTAGGGAAGATGGAGAGGTATTGCATAAGAGGACTACTGTGTAAGGTCAGGTGAAGGATGGAAAATTGAAGTTTTCGATGCATTGGTTGGGTTTTGGATGTTTATGAATGCTCATATGATTCTGTGCTGTTCGTACGGCGACTGTCAGTGATCACAAGCTCGCCGACCCTTCCAATTCCATAAATAACCTCAGATAAACCCCTCGCCGTTGCGATATAGGTATCGTCACTCATTCTTCCAAACGTTTCTTTTTCCCCTGTCCGTTTGTTTCTCGAGTGATTGCCAGTGATTGGCCTAGCCTTTCTTTTGCCTGCATAAGTACCAGTACATCGGTTGAACCCCGTTCTATTCTAAATCAGACGGAGAGGCTCCCGTGATCTTATGATCTGGAATGTTCCATAACGGGACGTTTGTATGGTAAGTTGATCAGGCACCTAGGCTGGTGGGTTTGTAACCTTCGGTCCTTAGTGGCTATCGGCTATCATGACCAGCACATGATTTGAATCCTGGTTTCAGTCCAACAAGGCGGGACCCATATTAAATTTCCTACGGCGACTTGAAACGACGGAGTTGGACTACCGCCAGCCGTTCTTCCCTGCCAGACGAGTGACGAGATATCCCTCACACCATTGATCGGTGCCGGATAACCCAACGAGCCCATTAAGGCGGCATTTATTCCATGTGGGATACCATAGACATGGTTCGGGGGTTGACTGGAGTCGATTGGACATTTCCTTCTCATCTTGTATTTTTCTGTGCAAAGGTGATGCTAATGGTGAGCGGCAAACCCAGTCAGGATATTGGCGGGTTATTGCGTTTTTTTACCCCTGTCATCCGGAACAGGGCCAATATGCCTTACTCCGAGCCTTCTGCGTGCCTCTTTCTCGACAATGGTCCTCGCATTTACCGCTAGCTACGAAGTCAAGGAAGAGATAAAACAAGATGTGTGGGGGGACCTTTTGCACGTGTCGGACGTTGCGAATAATGTTGAGCGATTCTGTGGGATTCGTGGGGAGTATCCATCCCACTATCCATCCAAGAGGAGGGAAGGCGGACGGGATTAGTGGCCATGGTGCCGAAGTGAAGATATCTGTAGTGCTCTCCGTTGCGTAGTAGTAGTGGGTGGGGAAGCCATGACTTGAATCACAGGGTTGTCCTCAGGGATACCTACTTATGGCGGGGGAATTCTGGTTGTATATTTATGCCATGGCCGCTCGCGGCCGAATGCAACACACTATCCATCCAAGACTTTTTGCCGCAATGAAGCGCGGCTGAATGTTTTGACCAGCTGTGAAAATGCATTAAATCCACAAACTAGATGGCGAGTATTTCATTGAGACTGTAGGACTGGAATGACATTTTGCATTCACTTCTATACTGTCTTGATTAGTGTTTCCCACGAGACGAGACGAGACGAGCTTCGACTCCGGCTCGTGACATCTCATCTCGTTGGCAAGTGAAGCTCGAGCCCAAGTGGCGATTGGTGATAGCGGTGAAGTGGACCAAATTGTTGACAATCAGTGAAGCCACTGAAAATCTCCCAAGTCATCATACTTTTTGCCGCACTTCAAAGCAACTAAAGAGATGGTATGCATGCCTCAGTTGTGCAGCAGTTACTACTGCCAGCTAGCAGACTACAGAAACTCAACAAAAGCGAAGATTATTTTCACCTTATCCCTTTGCCGGTAGGGGCCCACGAAAGGGCCCGCTTTCGCGTGCGCTGCGCCTTGTCGCTTACCACAGCATAGCCACCCACTTAACCCCCCCCCTAGAGTATTATGAATTGAAAGACAACTAGTAGAAGCTTCTATTTGTGAATTCTTGTGGCAGTGTGATAAATTCTGGGTGCTGAGTTGCATATAAATACCAGTACTTTGGAGATTGTGAGAGTACCATCCTCCAGCCCAGTGGCAACCACCTTCCCACTTCCCATCTACCACACCACAACAACCATGAGCAGAGAAGCCCTCAGACCTCGAAATCTTAATGTCAACTACCTACCCCCACCACTTGTACTCTCATCTCCACCATCTCACCAAAAAATGTTAAAAAACAAAGTGCCAAGCATCGCATCATGGACGATCACTCTGGCCCAAAGCGCCCTCCTCCAGACCACCACCACCACCTACAGTGGTACAGCACTGACCTGCCATTATACCTGATGTGTCTTCACCTACTACTGAAGCTCCACCAGCAATGCTCAACATTGATGATAATTATAGCTCCTCAGATGAAGCATATATTGAGCCAGCCGGGTCAATCACAGCTGATCACTCGGTCAAGCGGCATAAGAAAACACTCAAAAAACCAAGTCAAAATTTGACAGATCTTCCTGAGCTTCCCACATTCAATCCTTTACAACCTATTGTTCCTCCCCACAAAGTATGGAACCGATTGCCCATCTCATTCTCTGAGCTGGATGCCATTACTCCAATTCAAATCTTCAATCATTTTCGAAGTGGAGCTGTTAATGATGGGGTTGCAACCTTGCTATGGATGGACAGTTCTCCTGTTACCATGATGTCTATAATCCATCCTCTAAGTGGTGAGGATTTGCTGGTGCTGAGAATGAGAAAGCATCCAGGCAACAAGAGTACCAATGCAAGTGGAGCAAATTCCACACTTCTTCCTGGAGAACACCAGAAAGAGCTTGATATACCAGTCATTGTTGATGCCTACAACCAGCACAAGGTGGGTGTGGATGTGGCTGACCAGTACTGAACCTATTTTAATACACAGCTCATATCCAGATGCAATTGGTATCCACTTTTTACAGGATTCTGGAGACAGCCCTCATCAATAGCCTCATAATCTATCAAGAACTTCCAGTAAACAAGGTGAGCACTGTAGAGCACTTTGACTTTCGTCTCTCCATTGTGCGTGACCTTCTGCAGGCTGGAAGTCCATCAACGATGAAAAGTTCCTCGCGCGTTCTGGCTTCACAAAAAATCACTCGGCCGGCTCTGGCCACACAATCTTCCTTGCTCCCACTGCCTACCAGGCTGTTTACCAAGCACACCCCCCTTCCCCTCTGCCAAAAGGTGCCAGGAATGCATTCCCCACTTTGGATGGGCTTTGGATGGAGAGTAGAGTAGATTGTTTCCTTTGCAGGTGGAAAAGAAGTCAGAGTGGTAATGGAGAAGGCATGAAAACCAGGCCCGAACCTGGTTACCGGCAAAGGGATAACACATGGTTCTCAGGCTTGTGTCCGGTATGATACGGCAACAAGTTCTTGGACCTGGATATGCATGAGTTGAAGAAGCTCGACGATAATATAGGATGTTTACTCTCTGTATAGTTCCCTCAACAGTAGCCGATAGCTCAGCACTACCACCTACAGTAAACACTACTCCCGTCTAAGAGTACTGCCACCGGAACATTCTCTATACCCTCTGCACCATCCGCTCAGGCAACATGTCCTACACCAACCGGTTCCGGCTTCCAGCCACAGTGGCAGCCAGATCTCCGCCTTCACAGGTTTTTGATACTCAATTATCGAACAATTGATCTCTCACATTCCCCAGGACCACCTGCTTCCCTTACAGTGGAATGAGCTCTTCAAAATAGTGAGGAGACCTATATACGGGTGAAGAATTATACCTTTAGTAAAATCTTTGCAGTAGTCAAAGGGGGCGGTAATACAAAGGAACGAGTGCGCTTCTTCATGGCAAAGAAACACGGAATTACCAACAACTGGACCCCAAATATAAGAATACCGAGAAGCGGAGCAACTGGGTATTCGTGAAAGGCTGGCAAAGGTTATTAAATTGTTTGATATTTGTACTCTTGAAGCGCGTTAAAAAGTTGACTGGCCGCGAATTGACTGCGAAAGTTGACTGCCCAGAGCTGCGCCGCATCTTGAGACTACTCAAAAAGCACTCGAGACTTTAGCTCGAGACGAGATCTCAAGCCGGCTCGTCCCGTGTGCAACACTAACCCTAATGGACGTACATATATGTTAAAATCTGCTCCACCCATGCTCAGAAGCTCAGCTGCCAGTGGGTACAGAGAGAGAGAGAGTAGGCGAATTTATCATTTATTTGTAAATACATATGCTGTATCGCTTCTAGACTTCACTTCTGGACTCCATTCACAGTGTCTGCTCCCCACTTTCACGCTATATACAACTGTACACAGTCAATTAGTTTCCAAGAGATAGTATTACTAAGATGTACCATCGGTAGCTGGTTGCTAAATGAGCCGGCTGCTGCACTGGTGCTGATCTAACGATAGAGGGCATATTATGTCGGGGCAGTCACACCATGCACTAGGACAAAGTTGTATAGGCAGAATTGTAAGGTCAAATATCATAGCTAGAGCTAACACCGAAGTGAACTCGTTCTCGAGCTTCCACTCGAGGCCCTACCCTGATGTTTTTTACACATTCCACATATAATATATTGTTAAAAACTTGAGGCTGTCACTCAGTACCTAACTTTAGAAGCATAAATTTACTAACTGGAATATGGACACAAACTTTGCCCGCCCAACTAACTTTATATGGCTTCTTTTCATAGTACGCACAATTCTTGTACATTTTGCTGTAGCCATGAAATTTCGTGCGCGCTTCATCGTGGCAAAAAGTCTTAGATGGATAAGTTCCCACGTGTCCTAGCGGTTCTAGGGTAAACGAGTGATTAATTATGCCTAAGTCTAAGAGGCTAGCTAATTTCACGATATCGCGGTACTTGTGTGGTCGCTTGGGTTGCGGGGGACATCTTTGTCATCGGCGCTCTGAATAAAGTGACTGAATGTAGCCACATGGGGCTTCCACTGGTAAACTCCGCTTGACACGAAAAAACTCGGGAGTAACTTACGCGTGGTCACGAATCAAGAACCAGTGGATATTGATATTTAGATACTTTGAAAGATTTTTGAAAGAAAAATTTGAGTCTCAGTTATACACTACGAGGTGTACCTTTCCCCACTTCAAATCTACTCCATTCTTTGTCTCTTAGACGCGCGTTCACCTGTTGCCGAACTGCCTTCCTCCGGCCTGCGTTCCTCCATTCCCTCTGCAAAGTCTTTCTCGAATGTCTTCATAGCTCTCATAGCCATATTGATGTGATCAAGTCTCATGTCGCTGTCTTGGCCCACTGCTAGAGCATGTGCTGTTCGCACGATGTTCTTAATTTGCCGGCCATTGAGGTTCTCACTAGCTAATTCGTTGAGCGATTCCGGATTCATCCACGCCGGGAGTGCGGGAGATGCCTTGGATATGAATGTTTTCCATAAATCCCTGCGGGAGGAATGGGAAAGTGCTGGATATTTGATAGCAAGGTGAATCCGAGACGTAAACGCTGCATCGAACGAGCCGATGCGGTTAGTGGTGAGGAACATAATACCCTCGTAATACTCGAGGACGCGCAGGAATACTAGCCCAGCGTCAGCCTTTAATGTTCTCAGAGTGGAGGACGAGGTGCAATGGTACCTGATACAAGACCATTTCTTTCAAGATCATGTACACTGCGCCGTTCAAGAAACACGTCTGCTTCATCGATAAGTATTATGGCATTCCAAGTCGTCGCTAGTTGAAGTGCGTCTCCCAACCCTTGCTCCACCGAGGATGACGAAACCCCAAAGTCGCCAGCGCACACGTTGAAGAGAGGTCGTTTGCAGTGGTCTGCTACGCTTTCTGTAACACAGTTGTCAGCACACGTAAAAGCATGTTCGGATATTGTTACGCACCCGCGGTGAGCGTTTTGCCAACACCTGGCACTCCGTGAAGTAAGAATATCATACCTCTCCCCTTGCCTTTGATCACATCGTCGAACGAAAGCCTTTCATCTGAATGTACCCTAACAAGGGAAAGAATCACTCGCTTTTGCTCTTCTTCAAGCATCAAGGCCTTAAAGGCGTTCACGTTATACTCAACATCCTTGATCAGATCCACCTCGAAAAAGCACCATCTTTTGTCGACAAGGGAAAATCCAGGTATCAAGTGATGACATATAAGGTAATCATCATCTTTGAGACTGAGCTGATCCTCGGTTTCTGTTCGTATAATTCCCCGTGTACTAGAGAGGTAAGGCTGGTGAGATGGTCTCGCCAAGGCGAAGATTTTCGCATCTACCATGATGCGACCTTTGATCTATTCAAATTAGTTGCGATAGGGTGGCAGTAGAATAAATTGCCTACCAGCGTAGATTGCAGAGGAAATTCGTCCAGCTCGCCAAATAGTGAAACTCTTCTGTCCGACCCTAGTGCTTCTGCAATCCCCTCGTACATCCGATGGTGAATTCCATGCAAACCGATGAACTTCTTGCCTCTTGCCACCATTTTTTCGATGATGGAGTTCTTGTTTGGGTGATACTGAAGGGGAACCACGTTCAAGTCCGCCAGAGCCTTATACCCATCGTACGGGCGGATGGTGAATCTGTGCGTACAATAGCTAAAATTTGTCCCATCATAATCAATAAACTCCGCTGCGATGGTCCATTTCGAGTTATCGCACAATGGAATCTGACAGTTGCACCTTGTCATATCTTTGAACTTCAGCACCCTTTCGGTCTTGGCTGTCTTCGTGTATATGTAGTCTCCTGGTCGGAACACCATCCACAGGTTCAGGAAATCAATGCTGGGGGAGACGGAGGTCATTTCGACGACCTTGTAGTAGCTGTAAATTTCGCTCTGCAAAGTTCTGTACATATATCTAAGAGCAAACAAAAGATGTTTGACAGCGTCTGGATCTTGAAGGGTTTTCCCGTACTCCTGTAGCTCTAGGCGGTAGTGAAACAGGCATTTTGGATGATCGCGTAAAACAATATTTTTGGTCCGGAGGTTGAGCTCATGATATTCAGGAACTTTCTCCTTTAGAGCAGCTTTCACATGTGGTGATCGGATTTCCAACTCTGTATATTCCAACTCTTTTTCTCTGTCGTAGAACTTGGTTAAGACTAAAGCGGAATCATGTGCTCTGTCTCGTGGGAGATCCAACGCCTTCCTCGATCCTACGTTCAGGACTACTCTTTCTCTTTTCGAATTGTAACGTGCTTCAAATGTCTTGAGCTCACATCTCAGACCTCCTACGGTGTCTTCTTGTTCCGCATTTGCCGAATTGAAGAGGTTATCGAAGGTTTCGAAAGTCAACGCCTCTTCCTCCATTGTGGAAATTATCTAAAAAGCATCAGCTGAGAACGCATGCGCGTAATCAAAAAAGACAAGAGAAAACCCTACGTCGAAAATATTGGCTGGATTGGCTTGCAAAGTCGAAAGCGTGGGAAAACTATAAGTGATGGTCTAGTGTCCTCAATGTTGTATCAGCCTTTAGGAAACCGAGAGAAATTGCACGACTTTAGATCCTAGGAAAATGGTTGCTTTTGTACCTGCTCTGTCCATACTTCATGTAGGTTGTGACGCCCTGAGTTTGTCTTATTCGGCGGATAAGACGTGGGCAGGGGATCCTGCTCTCGTGCCCAGACTTTTTCGCCTCATTCGGCGAAAGAACCCGGAATGTCTGGTATACGAGAGCAAGGGGATCCCTGCCATAGCACAAAAGTTTCCCTTCGGACCTCAAAAGTTCTCTGTCGCTGTCTCCAATTTTAGCAACAAAGTAACAAAAGATCTTTCGAAAGTCCCCAAAAGTTCCTTCTGAGAGCCTCACCGAGAAAGGCCGGGGTACAACACCGGATTTTATCGCCATAGCACTACAGAGGATCTAAACGATAGTTACACGTATGCATTGAGTCAGGTTAGACGACCTAACCCTGCTACAAAGCCTTCAGAATGCTTCGTCCACCAATCCGGAAGTTCATTCAAAAGATCTCAAAAGGGCTTTCGAAAGTACTTTGATTCATTTACCATTCACTGACCTCCCTACGTGGCTTCAGATGATGATCTTGTCAATGCCACTACGCCATTTCAGCCTTTCTCCAAAAGTTCTCCAAAGTTCCGAGAATGAATTCCTGGAAATTTCTAGTATAAATGAGCGCCTTTTTTCGACTGGATGTTGTCAGAAGCATAGAGCGAACTAACAGGGACGAGTACCAACTTCACCCTTCTGCCTTCAAAAGTTCTACGGTAGATGCTAGCACCCATAATTATGCTTCCAGTACTGATGATTGATGATAGAGATCCTGGCTTTAATCTACCATTACAATGCCAAAATCTGAGCCGTCAAACATATCGAAAGGGAATTCAAACACTACCATGAAGCCGCAGGTATGTGCCGTATCGAGAATCCCATCTTTTACATACACACGCTTCATCAAGCTAACTAGGGATTGAAAGACGCCGTTCGCGCAAGAACGCCAAAGCAATTACAAGATGTACACAGGTGTGCGACGTGAATGGATCGAGGGCAAAGAAGCTCAACGAGAAACTAGCCCTAACCCTGCAGACGAGAATATTCAGGGTACAGCGAGCGTTATGATGCGGCGCTGGTACCAAGAAGCGATGCGTGATCAGCCTTATAACAACATCGGAGCTGTCAGATGGATGTCACATTAAACGTGGGAACAAAAGGAGGCAAGACGACTTCACGAACTCAGTGCACTTTTGTTGGATAGTCTCGAATGTTATCTATCTTTGTTACACCTCAGTAGTTTGTATTGTGTTTCTATGCTGCTTGAAAAACTACTGCGTTAGAAGATATCCCCTTCGTTGTGAGTATCACTACTCTAGTCGACAAGGCCTATGCAACACCCTTCCATGTATAGAGTGAAACAATATGAAACAGTGGGAAATGTAAAGTAGTAATAGGAGGTTGTGTGAATAGGTGCGCACTTCCATCTGCACTTGTTTTCACACAACCTCCCCTAACCTGATCAGGCCGACAGGTTGAGTGGTAGGCTTCAAACAGGACGTGCGCGTGTAACGTAAAATTTTAAGAATCCAATTGACCCCTCATTTTCTTCCTACTACTTATGTGTTCTGCATCTCCTCCCCCTCCTTCTCCTGGACCCTCCTTCTCCTGGACCCTCCTGCTCTCATCCTGCGCCTGCTTTGGCCGCTGCGAAACTCGCTCTTGCATCTTAATGTTGCACTGCCTGTTTTTTTTCTTAACCTAACGAACATATCTCATCTATACGTTGGTGCTACATACTGGAAAGGTGTCACATGCTGGCGTTTCTCACCTGGCTCAACTATCTTCGACTCGGGCTGATATGTAAGAGTGAACAAGTGAATACTCACTAGTTCAGATATCTTTTGCTGCCAGAAAAAATTAATCAATATGTTTCCTCCCGCACGTCCCGAGTCACTGCAGGATGCCCGCGCACACCGTACTGAGGATCGCCGGTTGAACGGTCGGGGCACTGCACAACCCACCTTTGCCCCGTCCCCGAGCCTCGACTTGTGGACCGATCATATAGATCACCCTTTCATACCCCATCAGTTAGCCTCCACGCACCAAAACCAGCCCACGCACCATGGTATCACAGCCAATGTGCACTCTGGAATTCCCAGCTTTTCCAGTCACAACACCACGCATCCGACACCTACAATGTCTTTCGCCTTTATCACAGAACTGGACCTTCAGCCCTCGCAACATGTCCCAGCTGCAGACGAGCCTCAGCGTTCAGAATCAGATACGCAGCCGCATCGGCCGCGACGAAAGCAACAAAACTCGCGGCACCCCCAATACACGACAGAACAATGGGATGACCGCCGCCCGAAGATCAAGGACCTCTACATCGACCAGAATATGTCGCTTGAACAGACGATGGAGATCATGTCAGAGCAATTTGACTTTAGGCCTTCGTTAGTTCCTTTATGCTCCCAATTTAGGATACGCTGCTAACTGTTAAGGAAGAATGAAAATGTATAAAGACAAGTTCAAGACTTGGGGGTGGTCAAAGTATTTGCCGAAGGATCGAGCACAGTGGATGCTCAATAAAGCTGAGCAGAGAAATCGTCAAGATCCGGACAGAAAAAAGGATACGATCTTTGGATTTGGAGGACAAGAATGGACAGTTGAGAGGGTCCGAAAGAGCACCCAAAGAGCAAAAGTTACTGAAGATGAAGTCATTGCTTTAGGTAACCACCCATGCGTAGCTGTTGTCTCGCGAGCTCGCTAATAAATTTAATAGATGCACCTACCCCACATGATATAACCTACAAAACGCCTCAAGCAGTCCCCCCGTCACCCGGAAATGTACGTTCTCCTAAAGGACCCAGTGCTCCTGCTGATAGATGGACGCCGGCGCCATCTACAAGCAACCCTCAACTCCATTTTCTTCAATCGACATGGAACGGCCACTCGTTGGCAGAGATTGAGGCTATCAAGCACGAGGCTCATCAGCTCAACCTCGAAGGCAAAGTTCAAGATGCCGAGAAAAGGTTTCGCGAGGCTTTGGCTGGCTTCGAGAATTTGCTCTCACCGACTCACGAGTATACGAACGCCGTTGGGTATGCATTGGCCATTTTCTATGCCGAGCACGATCGTATGGGTGATGCTGATCTGGTTCTTAACTGGATGGGCCAAAAGCATGTGGAACGTTGGGGCCTTGACCATCAGAAGACCATGACGCACTTCCTTCATGTCGCAGAGCTGTTTAATAGCTGGTCTCGCAACGACGATGCAACAACATTTCTGTATCGGATTCTTGATGCCTGGGATAAACGTATTTCCACCGGTGCAAGAGATAACACCACACTGAACCCTGAGCCACATCGAGTAGCGCAACCTCAAGTTATTCCACTGCAACCAACCCATCGACAATCTAGACCTGAGGATATGACAAGAGCTTTCGCAGAGACAGATGACCCTAGGAGAGTAGATTACCAGTTAGGACTGGCAAATGCGCGCGTTGCAACCAATGATGAGACAATCGAACCGCTACTCCTCCGTTTGATCGAGCAATGTGAAAAACATCCGAGAAAGCTAGCCTCGCAGATATTGCAAGCAAGGTGCGCACTTGTCGATCTCTATCGGCGACTCGGGGATGACGAGCAAGCTACCAGCGCGCTATGGCAAGCCCAAAAAGCCCTGGAGACGGTATTAGCATCGACTACTACGAAAACTGAGCCTTTGCTTAATTCGTGTATCGAAGTAGCGAGATTACATATCAAGGACGACTACAGCGAGGTTGCCGAAGACATGTTCCAGAGGATCGGAGACAAAGCAGAAGATACATTTGGGACAGATCATAATGTCACCATTGAAATCCTGGTCTGCATTGGCAAAATCTACCAGCGTGGGAATATGTGGACCTATGCACAGCCTTGGTTCGAACGAGCGCTTGCCGCCTCAATGACTGCCAATGGATTAGAAAACGCAATGACGAAGAGGCTCGAGGTAGCCCTTGAAAACCAGCATTACGCTGTGACTGCATTTACGCATGAAGAGCTTGAGTCAATTCCCAGGTTTCGCATGTCTCGTGATGTAAATGAGGTAGACATTTAGTATTCTAAGGATTCTCTGCTTGAAGTTCAGGATTTGGTGGTATCAGTGGACTAAAGTTATTTTTTCTTATTTACCCTTAACCTGCCATGTTTTCTTATTGGGATTAGTGTTCTCTTTCGTTGGCTGTTGATACTGAGACTGACTCCGGGTGCTGACCTCTCCCCTTCTTCCCTTCCCATTCCCCTTCCCCTTCCCCTTCCTCTTTGATCTCCACTTAATTGTTTTGGCAACAATCGGTCGGCATCATGTATTCTTGTTCGAAAATAAACACGTGACTTGATATCGAAATTGGAAGGGTTGTTTCGGACGTGAATAGCCAACAGATGCTCCATTTCTCGATCTCGCTTGGTATTAATATGCCGTATGTCCAGCTTAACTGGATTTAGACATCATACGACCCAGATGGCCGCGTAATTAGGCGCTAGACCCTTGCGTTTCCGCACCTGTCTTTTGTGCGGAGAAAAGTTAGCAAAATTTCATTTCAGTCACGAAAGTCAATAGCAGCAAGGTACTTTCAGCTTAAGACGGGGCATGCGTTGACGGCTCAGCATCTTAAAAGAATTGGAAAAAGGGATATGAGGTGTTGGTGATGTGGACACAAATATCAAACGAGGGACCATTTGTTTAAATGATGCAAAAGATGGAGAATACAACAACGAGAATTATGGAGGGTAGTTCGAAAAGAGTTGGGAATACAGTGGCAATTTCAGGTCCTCATATCTCGGTTGTTTGCGGAAGATAAATGTACCCAAACGTTGATGGACTTTTAGAGGACACCGATGTGGGAAGAGTGATTAGAGGGGAGAATGAGTGGTTAGGGTGGAGAAAGAGGCGGAGAGCTGTGAGGATGAGTAGAGTCCTGGATTGGTATTGGGGGTTTAAAGGGGATGAGGGGATATCAGGGGAGGTTACGACATGAACTTTCCTTTGTGGATTTAGAGTAGCGGGGATAGTAGGAAAATTGTATGTCATGCCCGCAAGTGGGCGAATACAATATGATTACAAACAAACAAACCTGTCCTTTGTGCTGTCGAGTTCACTTGTCACCTCCAGCGCCTGTTCCTTAAGGCACCTTGATGTGAGTAAAGTGATGGCTTTCGCTACGGACAAGGACGACGACTTACAAGCAAATACCTTTATGGCCTTAATTTTACTTAAGATTATGCCAGGATCATTTGAGTGTATCTCAAGACGAGTGATACCTCATAGAGTATCAGTGGTGCGATTGGTTGCCAATATACAAGTGATATTTTGTGAACAAGGTCTCCTCCAAACACAAGAATCCCACAGGAGGTGGTAAAGATCATGAGAACGAAGACCTACTGTAGCATTAACCCTTAACTTCAACCTGAGCTCTCTATTCTATCTATGGGGCTACTCTTAGAACACATACAAGGAAGTAGCCGCTCCTGTATGATATTTTTGATTAGGTGGTTAAGTTTAAGGCAAAGGAGAAATGGAGGTGCAAGCGAGAATATACTGTTGTGAAAGCAGGGAGTCTGGGGCAAATGTAAAGAGGTTGCGCATACGCCTAGCTCTGCCCGTAGCCCCGAGCTTAGAGACAAAATCAGTACTTAAATGCCACTTACTTTTCTATAGATACAGATACAGTATATACTCCCTAAGTTAAACTTAAAACCATTAACCCCTAGGGCAGAGCATCAAGTTCCCTTGATCTCCAGAGTACTCGCGAGTGATAATACATAAAGCATGTGAAGGCCAAACGGTTGATTTCGAGCAAGCAACAACGGACACCATTAAAATTCCTATCCAACTTGAGGTTTCTGAACTCAACCGGAGAATGAAGCATGGAGACTAGAAGTGATGTCATAGACCTAGATTCTCATTAGTGAGATACTGGAGGAGGAGGTACACTTGAAAACTGATGCCTCAACCTACTCTTCCCTTCCTATTAGGGTCCAGGCGATGTGGAGGGTGATTCCAGACGAGCGAGACTAGATGGCTAACGAGATGAGGCTGCTAGGGACTATCTGTGACCTGTCTCGTGTGCAACAGTAATGCCCTCGCCTTTGTCGCCCATCAACCCATGTAGCGACTGACTGAGGTCCAAAAAGGTCGATGTACTGGCGCTTATTGTACTGCGTGTGGGATATTTGCCGCGGTCGCCGCCCGGCGGGTAGTCAATTGTGAGAGAAGCACTGACCCGGAAAGTGGTATCTACCCAGGATACACCGCTCCAAATAAGCTCTAAATTGGTTAATTGGTTTCCCTAAGTAGTCTACAGGCCGACTGAGGCTGATCCCAATCAGAGCTGCCATTCGTTTATAGCTTAACACCAGCGCGAGAAAACTGGATTGGCTCCGGGTGAGGCGCCGGTAGGGCTCATGAAACTAAACAAAGTAACCCCATAATAAAACCGTGACATTCTGAGCAATAAGAGTTAGCAAGGGCTCATTTTGACCGAGTGAAGGAGATCGTTCCAGCCGTTGTCTTCGAGCCAGATCGGACCACACTTGCGCGAGAGCGGCAGAGGAGGCTGTGGCAAAAGAAGTGAAATAGAAGAATTGGTTAAAACGGAAATGGAAACGTTACAAGATTTACTCGGGAACACTATAACATCAATCCATCAAGGACTTCCAAAGACGACACCTATCTCAGCACTGAACACCCTATCTTCATCCCCCCCGCCAGCCACAACTCCCACATACTCAGTGGGTTGTTACTTTATCAAGCACAGATCTCCACTGTGTGCACCTCAAGATTTACAGTCATAATACCACGGTCATAGATTTACAGACTATATACCAATATCAACAGCCTCGCTAGCTCAATCGGTAGAGCGTGAGACTCTTAATCTCAAGGTTGCGGGTTCGACCCCCGCGTGGGGCTAGCAATAGTGTCCCTTTTGCTGTGCCTGGTTCAGTTGGTTGGTGATGTCTCAATTCGCCAGTGGGGTCCTTGTTGGTTCATGGGAAATCACTCGGTATTCTTTCTGCGGTGCGGCGGTGCGGGCATGAATTGCATCAGTTTTGCAAGCAATACAGGTTGTGAATGGATGTTCTAGGCGTGCTTTGGTGCGTCGTTAAGTCGAAAATATACATGACGAGCCGGGTTGAAGTCGGCCCTGTTTGGTGGACGAAACCCATATGGTGTAACTTTAGTTCTCAAGGCCCGCGGGGATCTGTGGGTGTGGATTTGGGCCGGCAATAATGCAAAGAAAGGCCAAGAGTGAAAAGATTGTGCAAGGTCTATTCTTTACGCTTTCATTGTGTCCAAGTTCGTGTCTGTCTACTCTCTAGTTTCTTGATATTTGGCCCGATCTGGCTGCGGTTCGGCCCGTGGGTTGACCGGACGTTTGGTCATACCGGGATTGCCCCAAACATATAGAAAGCCTGCTATATGGTATAAACTGACCAACTTTGCAGAGGGCGAGTGAACTGCATTGAATTATGAAACTCTACGGAAACTGAGAAATTACAGTCAACTCCTTTGAGATGTGATAAAAGGGTTTCTTAATAGCTCGAGCCCAATAGCTCTAGAAACCGTGCTCAGGGAAGAGGTTTCTTTCCAAACGTGCAGCCCTACTAATGTGGAAATAGTACCTATATGTTTGACTTAAACTGTATTACTTACCTCCTAGCATAGGACACCATGGTTTGGGATGATGAGACGGATTGAGCTCCAATATCCCCAACCCCACAGCTTGGCGCACAATGACGTATATATACCTTCAAGATCTGTACTTGCATGTACTCTATCTCATCCTTCGTCCATCTGCAAGGGCCATACAAAAGGGAGGAGGGCTTTTTACAAAAATACCAGGGTAAACTAGCATGACCAAAAGACTTGTCTTGCGCGAATTTTAAATGTAAGAAGATCGGCCCCTGGAGAGTAGGTAATGTCTGAAAAAGCTTGGGGGTATTTTTCTGACGGGTTGTAAATCAGAATGGTCCGGAGACGTGCGGGGGAGATTGTAACGCCAGTGTGCTCCAACGTTAACCCCACAGGGCTGAAAAAATTCTCCACCATCCTCGTCGTAATCCGTTGTGAAGTATTTATTCCACCTGACAGATGTTTGCTGCAGACCCCGCCCCCACTACTGCCCTTGGCGGGACAACTATAGCTGCGCGTGAGGGTGGGAGTTCTGGCAGGGCAGCGGATCTGCCCTACCAGTCCAAGTCCCTGGCATCCACTACAATACCACATGGGGTGCATGAAAATCCTCCGCGTGTGTGGCACACTTCGCAAAAAATAAAAAGCACAGAAACTAACTGACGCAGGCGCTATTTTTCATGCGGCGATAGATGGAAGTTGGAGCAAATGCAAACAGATGATGAAGGTGAGGAGTCCGTCTTGGAGTCTATTTCCACATGAAAAATCCCGAACGGGAGATTCTACCAAAAGCGGAAGTGGACTAACCGAGACAGGAAGTCACCGCCACAGAAGAAACTACCTAGCTAATTCTTTGTATAGGATGGGAGAGGGTCCACAAGTGAATGTCTTTGGGAGCCAGTTGGCAGCGCGTACAGTTTTGAACCCTGTGGCTAACAAACATCGGTGAACGCGATCGAAGGTGCGACTCTATGACCATGCTACCCGGCCACCATGTTCGACGTCACGACGTCAATACAATTCAACCACTTGTCAATGTAAAAAACCCCAAAGTATCATAAGGGCCAATCTTAAGGATTTAACATAGCCCTAATTTGGGGATAGAAAAAGCTGGAATAGAACACTGATTGTCGGACCACGAGACTCGGAAGCAATTGGGATCCATAAACCTAGTCTCCTACTAAACATGTCAATATATTGACAACCCTCAGCTACAATCTAATGCGCACAAAAAATCACAGTGTAGAGCCCGGTAGTCATTAAGTACATATACACTACAATACGTTACATGTGTTAGATCATCTTTTTGAAACAACAGAAGAATGAAAGCAGCATCTTGGTAGAGTAGCTGAACTTTGAAAAGCCAACAATATTTTAAAACTACCCATAGTACCCAGATGTATGAGCAGCTAATACATGATAGCACGTATATCACAGTATGGGTTTTCAAGATAGTAGGACGCGGTGATGAGGTAGTAGACGTTGGTAAGCGAAGAACAAGCGGCTAAGGAGCTTAGCTGCCTAGGCCTGAAGCTTGCCTATAGGGTTGTTATTGTGTCTGAGTGCCTTTATAGCTACATGGTGAGTTGCGGCACTAGAGAAAAATATTGGGAGTAGTCTATATGACTCTTGTGGAATTAGCGTATATATTGTACGGTTTGTTCCTCCCTCCTTTTTTCTTGAATTTAACCATAAGATATAATCACCAATATTAATTTGAACGGATCAACGTTCTAGCAGTTTAATCTTCATCATCCTTTCCCTAGCATCTTTCCACCCTCAATTCATTTATCTCCAAGTCTCTTTCATTCCCGAACCATTTAGGTCCCAATGAGCCCTCGAGCCTCTAGCTCGCATAGAAGCACTGGCAAGTCTGCCATAAAAACCCTCCGCAATTGCCTCTTTTTGCGCTGCAGCGTTGAATACAGTGACTAGAGACATCTGTCAATATTGGTCCTGCAGTATCATATCAAGGAAACAAGCGTACTCATTGCATTTTTCGCCACCTCCTGCCCCTGCGCAATAGGCACCATCTCCACACGAGCCGCGGGCTTCGAGAGTTGAAGGGTCTGCAGCTGCTGCCGGCGATGCAAGCACCATGCTGATATTGGTGAGGGCGAGGACGGTGAGGAGGGCTATGAACTTCATTTCGAATCGAGAGAGATGCTGTGGTTGCGTTCGAGTTTATTGGAGGCGTGTCTCTTGGATAGATGGTTCTTAGCAGCTCTGATTGTTGACTGCTTGAGAAGAGAGACCTAGAGAATAGGTTTATATAGTAAGTAGTTACTACGCATTACAATTTGGGCACGGAGCGCTAAAGCCTTAATTAGAAAGGCAGTCTTCGAATACGAGAAATCGGACGATCATTAGAGAGTTGGTGTTTCTGCAACTGGCCAGAACATTAGCTCCATAACCTAATTTCAGTCAATCAGCGAATCATTTTACCCTGTTTAAGGCTATTTTCAAACAGATCCAAAATCGCAAACTCTCTATTGAAGAATTTACAACATAGAATACGAAGAGCAATCATGCTATAAAATTAAGGGTAGTGATGTCAAGCGCTTTATCTAGCGAGTGTCAAACTGGGGTTCTACATATTTGAGAGAAATTACTGGTCTAAACCGTGAGATTATTTTATGAATGTCGATCCTGCTAAGCCTATAAAACCTCGGCTTTGGCTGATACAAGGATTTGTATCAGAACAAATACGATCTCCATACCGTCAAGGCGGATATCAATACAGCCCGGTATTAGTGCTCTCAATAGTCGTCCTACCTCTCTGATTTCCTACCACAACAGGGTGGTACGAACCGGAAATACTTCTTAAAAGGAAACCTACAAGGATGAGAGGAGACTATGTGCAATGAATTCTCGTGTAAATTTTATTTTTGAAGCTGGCTAACAATCTCAAAGAAAAAGGGCTCGCGCTTGCCGGTTGGACGTCCGAGACATCATGAGAACGCTTGGCTTGTACATGAGAGCAACAGAATTCCGACGGAGGTCCCGACCTGCACGGCCTCGATACGAGCATCCATAAGAGCTACCTTCCATTGATTGCGCACAGCATTCTTGTCCTTGCGCCCTTGAATACTTTACTGCAGTCCTTTCCGCAGTTTTATCTGGCGCAAACTTCAAGTTCTGGTCTTAATGCCGTCGCCTAACCAGTTGAGAGGCTTTTCCTCCTCTTCTATACTCCATGGCCTCTAGAGGTATTATAGTATAACTGGAGCTGAACTTTTGCTTGATGCTCCCTTTCTCTCTATTGTTTTCACTAGCAACTTGTACTACTGCTACAGCAGTAGTAACGGGTTCTTGTACTCTAACGTTCTCCTGAGTAACTCTTGGTACCTCACTGGCTAATTAGGATCAACCACCACCCCTGTTTCTCCTGTTGTCCAGAAGTCTTGAGGGAGCGCTGCATAGCAAACTCGGGTCTTGGCATTGCGCTCGGCAACAGTCTCGGCGGAAGCGTTGGTGTCCCATAAGGCGATAAGTTCAGTGGCGCATATGGTGAGGAAGGAAATGTAGGATAGAGCGCTGTGGAGTTGTAGGAAGATACTGGAAAGATGGATTTTCGTTCAGCGTAGTACTTAGCGTTTCTCTCAGCGCATTCGGACTCGGCATAATTGATGAAGGCTTGAGGGGGTGAAGACATCCGCAGCGCTGTCAATTGAAGTTTCAGTATTGCAGAGCATGGTAGAGAAAATATGTGGTGTCCGCAGTCACTTTTCCACCACGGGTTCTAACGATTTTCACGGATTTCCCTTCTTTGCTGTGAATAGCTACATTGGTAGCGTACCCAGAGTTGAGAATCCGCCCCTTGATGATCCCTAATGGAGAGGTACGTGGATGAAGCGGGACTGGATGTGAAGGTAGCTAGATGAGGATTCAAAAGAGCGTTAGGGGTTAAGTGCCAAGATATTTGTAAGGGAAAGTAATTTTTGATCCTTCACCTAAAAAATTCCCGAACCAGCAATTTAACCTGAACAAGCATAGACTAACCATGACAGTAATCTACACCATATAAAGAATACCTAGATAGATAGGCCCTCATTGACCTCATCGACCAGCGCCCACCTCCTACCCTCCTTATCGACCTGCCTCCACTTCCAATCTAGGCTTTTTGAGCATCGTGTATGTCAAGAGGGCTTTCCTGGAGGCGACTATCTACGGATCTATAGATAACCAAGCGATTAATCTGACCGCCTGGGAACACTGAATCTGACCCTCTGAGCGACTTATCTAAGGACAATGCACTCTGCTTTCGTTGGGTTTTGAGCTTGCGAATCATTATGCAAGTATGAGAAGACGGATGACGGGCATTCTGACCTCATTTGGTGTGCCGGTTGTCTATATCAAGCATGTAGTTCTCGAGATATCGATATCTAGGAAATAGAATCGTTCAGCCCCGTTGCCAGACAACTTTCGTGCAACAGTAAGGTTCAAGTATATCTTGCGATCTGCAGCTTATCTGCAGGCTTTGGTAGGTAGAAACGTCACAAAAAATTGACCGGCACCGGGGCTGAACGACTCTAATATAAGGTACAGCAACCAGCTTACTCTTCAGACCCATTGCTTACCGATGAAATGCAGTTCGTCCATAATACTCGCATGCGGGTTAAACATCCGAAGAGACTGAACAAATGCTATAAGCTCAGTGTTTGTAGGAGACGAAAGGACGGTAAGTATCTGAATACTACGTGCCCACACGACATTAATGCTAAACTGTAATAGTTTGGCAAAGGTGTGTAGCTAGAGAAATGTATCAACGCAGCAGGAGTAGATAACACCGTCAGGTCTGCTTCCGCAAGACAAGCAGTTATAAGCTACGGAATACGGAAGCGGGAATTGAGGTTATTATTTGATGCACCCTTCTGCATGAATTAAGAAAACTTCAGTCATAATAATATAGCCCGCCTTAACACCGAGAAAGATCGCATGAACTTTAACGTGAGTTTCACATGCCGAGGTGCTCAGGCTAAGAGACACGATCACGGAGGAGACCATTTCGGGCCATGAGAAGCCTATAGAAAAGCTCGATAGGCGATACAACCAGAAAGGGAAGGGATCTAATTGCGACAGGAATTCGCCATCACGAAAACCACTGCAGGATCCAAAAAAAGTGTGCATATCCTGTACGGTGCCAAGGGTGTAAATGCGTCTAGAACTGCAACTCCCAAGACATTCAATTATGGGCCTTATCCCGCCTTGCATATACAAAAAGTTGGGTAGGTACTCTATCTTGGGTTTTAATCTACGCATAGTGAGATTTATACCACCATACATAAAAACCCCGGCCATCCAGGCTGTCACTAACCACATGACGCATGGAACATCACTCGGGATTAATTAATGGAGGGCTCAGGAACACAAATCGTTGTGAAATCGTCCGGAATATCTACCCATGCAGTCGAGGACATCCGGTACACCCCCTCCCGCAGCCCGTACATCTATCTAGGAGAATCGTATGTACTTTACATGTAACTCCACGCCACTCATATACGTTCGGCCGTGATTTATGTATGTCATACTCGATAAACAACCATATGCCATATGTACTCTACCTCTCCGCAGCATCAGAGACCATGGGCCCCAGGCAAACCCAAAATTCTCACCTGAGATTTCTTGGTCTTGGCTGTGCGATGGTAACTGAAGATCATTCGGTTTATTCTCTTGATTCTATAAGTCCATTTACCCAGTCAAACCAAGGAGTAGCTTGTAGTCTCGAGTAGCCGAGACTGAGAAATCAAATGAAAATTTTGGGTTTGCCTGGGGCCCATGGTTTCTATTCCCAACCAAAGCTTCCCAGCAGAGGCTTACCCCACCCTGTGTATGTCACTTTTGGCGCGCAGCTGCAAGGGCCACCTCCCAATCGGAGCCATTCCAGGCCGGTTCAGAATCTCAGGCAACCCGGCACCCTCAGTAACACAGCAACATCTCACCTTTATAAGAGTTTGTCACCTTCGATGCCCCCACTTTTCTATGTGCTCGGTACGTGTTGAAACGCGGCCTCTTGATAAGGGACTGCGGCTGCAAATTTGTATACTCGTTGCAACCTGATACGGCGGCGGATAAAACCAATTGCGGTGGATTTGCATGCCGGCAACGAGTAGATCCGTTTTCCAACAGGTGCTTGTCGAGAAGGCTTTGGTGGGGTTAGAGAAGCAACAACATGCGCACTTCCGAAGTATCTTTCTCTCATCTGAACACAAGGAGATACATGGTGGCGGCGGGTTATGCTGTTGGTCCTGTAAGCCTCGGTACCGGGGGTGCATGTGTACTTATCCGCGTGGCGTTCGTTGCACCCCAGCGTCAAGATATCACAGACCGATGAGTATGTTTTTCATACTCGGATGGCGCAGGATGGGACCTACATGTACGTACAGCAGCGGTTCGTGGGCTGGGCGATGGTATACATCTCTCTACATCGTCACCAACTACAGATACGCCGTTGCTTCACCGAGTGCATGAGAGTGCCTCTCTACCGCACTCGGTACTGGAGTGGGGTTCGGAGAAACAACAGCATAAACCACAGCCCATGTATCTTCTCGTATCTGTTAACGTTACACTTCAGAGGTGCGCCTGCTATTTGCCCGGTACCGAGTAGATACAGTATTACCAACCACAGATACGTTGGCGGGTCTCACGCGATTGTTCATGGGGTTGCATGAAAGTAAGTGTCTCTCCACCGTGCGATAACATGACTTTTGCCCAGCGTCAAGACATCTCGCAGACTGGGTGCTTTTGTAATACCTACTGAGAGCCTTTCCATATGGTATAACAGCGCACTCTACCGCATTACCAACCAACCGGACAAAAAACGAAATACACAGGGCTGAACTTACATCCGCAAAAAACGGAGGGTAGTCCGCCCACGTTTTATATCTGCTTTTACACTTTCAAAGCCACCAGTTGTAGAAGTGCCCTCACTTTTGCCCCACCATCGTACGTCGGCCCCAGCACATACCGCATGAACGTGCCCTCCGGTGGCAGCGTTAAAGCATACCAGTTTTTTGTTTTCCCTGTACCGAGTGGGCAGAAAAGCTCTTTATACGCACCAAGATATCGTGCCCGGTCAGTTACTTTTGGCTGGCGTCAAGATATCTCGAGTACACCGGTTTGTTTTTCATACGTACCGAGTCGCTTCGGCTCCCGTATGAACCTTGACGCTCGGTATGCGGTTCCTGACCAAGCGGTGGTGTTCGATCCCGAGTCCTACCATCGTTTTCCCTATGCCTCCCTAACCCACCGTATCCCACCGAAGCCAGTTGCAACAACGCCACACCGCTTCCACACACCAGGCCACCGGATCAGAATGGCCGCCAGGTTAGGTACTTACGTACCTAGGTCCCCAATCACGTTTGCTCTTCCCCTGCATCTGCTCCTCCTCACATCCAAAAAGCAATACCTCCCCACGGAGTGCAAACAAAATGTAATCCAACAACTCCCCCTCTCAAACATATAATATTTTATTTCATACATTACCACAATTCCACGCACCCCCTCACAAAATCACTCACAATATCGTACACAAGAGTAGCTGACACACAAAGTGTTTGTTCATATCTTCTCTAGCTAAACTTGACCCTGCTTGCCTGCTACCGTCTCGCCACCACATCGTATACGCCTCATATTTCCTAAGTAAAAACAAAGCATAAAAATTTGCCGGAAGTAATACGGTAAAGAGCGCCCCCCTTTGAAATAGGCGAACGTAAAGGAAGGAATATGAAGGTGTAACAAAAAAACAAGCGCAAATAACCTCCCGACAAAAAAGCAAACGCACAAGATAACCCAAGCAAGCAACAATCACGAGGATAGATAGAGAGTGTGTGAGGGTGAGAATGAGCAAGAATAGCTCCTATAACGACCAAGAAATACCTAGGAAATTACAATTGGGAAGAGGAAAAAAATAACAGAAAGAACCAGAATCATGTACATTGAAGAGTTCACCCATACCTGGCATTGTGCCATTTTGTACAAAGTAGGACCACAATTTGATGAGCCCCTCCCCGTTCATCTACTTCGACCTCCAAAAGCCCCAAACACGACTCCATCGCTTTCCCTTTTCCTTCTTTTCCTTCCCGTTTGTAGTAATGCTACTCGGGGATGGTAAAGCCTCATTGGCACTTGGCGTCGATGGCATTCCCAAATAGATAGCGTTCATTGTCATGGTACTGCTCGAAGAAGTAAGGCTGGGTATGTCGTCCGTGCTCATTCTCATTTCTGGCCCAGGTTCGCCCAGATAGTCGCGATACGGATCAAAAGATCCAGAAGAACAGTCGCTGGGGAATTCATTTTGCATGGGTGTGTTCGGTGAGGAAGATGCAGTTACGAATGTCGAGGGCGAATCAAGCGCAGGGCCGATGAAAGAGTACCGGATCGGGCAATCATTAACGGCAGACGTCGATGGTTGGGCGCAAGTTTGTGGAGTGATGATGTCGGCAGGGGCACCTTTCCTACGAGAGGTTGGGGTTGTCGTGCTGTCGTTTAGGATAGTAGGTGTGGTGGTGGTGGTGGTGGTGGTGGTGGTGGTGGTTGACACAGTAACCGCTGTAATAGTTGCGGTGCTAAGCCGCTTGTGAGTAGGGGCATGACTGACGTGGACAGCTTCATTTTTTCGAGGCCACTCGGCCATGTAGCCTCCCTCTGTCTGAATCTCAATTCCAAGGCCATCACCGCCACTAATTTGCCCTTCTTCTTCATAGTCATCGTCGTCCTCACTTGACTCCTCTTCACTTGTGGATTCCTCCTCTTCCTCCTCTTCAAACACATCTTCCATGGTTCGATCTTCGTCCTCCTCTAAAGCGAACAATTGCATTTCAGGCATGCTTTCCGATCGGCGGTGAAAGTAGGCACCACCACCTCTGGAAGCTGCAGAATGCATTCTTCGTCGGGCGGCTGCAAAGCCAGTATTGGTTTCAATGGGCGTCTTGAAAGGACTCAAAGCTGCATCTAAATCGATGACGGGACTGCCAATACCTCCAGCTACTGTAGTTTTAACATCCGCCACTGAGGAAGTGTCGATAGGCATTATCACATAACTCTCATTCCATGAAGTTGCAACCCATTCGTTTTCACCAGGCGCTAGGTGTTCAGCGGATCTCGACTGAGGCGGAGTGGGTGCGCGTTTTGATTTTGATTTGCGGCTTCTCTTCGAATGCTTGAGTTTCCCTTTCCCAAGTATAGTTCCGGCCCAATTTTTGATCTGTTTCTTTCCCTTCTTTTTCTTCTTGCCGGAAGTCGACCCAGGTTCAGACGTGGCAGGACTATCATCGGCCTTGAATTCCCCACATACCATTAATGGCGAAGAGTCGCTCTGGGTCTTTTTGTGGGCCTTCTTCGGGAGTGGCTGTTGGACAGGAGATTCGTCCGGGTTCATGAATGGGGACGCACTGGCAGGCCTCTTCAATGATGGTATCTCGGGAATGTCAAGCTCCAGAACCTTCGGTGCTTGGACCGACGAAAGGATAGCACCAGCAGTAGATGGTCGATCGCTCTGAGCACGTAATGCCGCTGTTGGCATTGCTAAAGTCTGGGAGTTACTCCTGGTTCGGTTTTGGGTTCGCCGAGTCGGTGACGGAATCCTTGGTGTGGTTTCAGGGCTGGAAGATGCAGACGCAGTAACAGCACTGCTGAGGCTGTCGGTTACATTGTGGGCCTTAACGGTTTTTGTACTGCTAGACTCTGTGCCAGCGGATATCGGTCGTGGAATGACCTCCACTTTCTCAGTAAAACAGACGCGTGAGTGTCTTCGCTGAGTATCCGAGGAATCCGACAACATGCCTGAACTATCCGAACCAGCGCTGTCGGGGGCTGGAAGGATAGGTTCTGTATGGAATTAGTATACAATAGGTCGAACAGAATTAAGGAAAGCTCACCAGTTTCTGTCATCCTAGGGCTATTAGGGGCACTCGAACTTAATGCAAGGCCAGGTCCAAGACTCAACCGAGACGAATCGTTATTCATCGATTCTCTGGCAGTAGTTTTCGTAACATTTGCATTGCATGGTATGGGCGGTACATTTTGTTTCTGATTCATCAGGCTCCAGACATCCGAACTAGAGATAGCACCGGACCTGCGATGGGCATGACCTCTGCGCAGATTTACACCTGGTGGAGGAGGTGCCCTCTTCTGAATCGATGTCGGACCTACTTCGTCCCGCTGTGGTTCGAGTATAGGCACTTGTAATAGTTCGCTGACCTCTTTGTTGTGAGAGCTACCTCTATCAGGAACGGGGCCCAATCGAATAGTTGCATTCAAGATGGTAGGCAACACACCATCGCCAACAGTTCTCCCGATTGACCTTGTGCTCGGTGATCCACTGGCCCTGGAGGTCGATATGACGTAGTCGGGAGACTCTGGGCTTGGGAAGCCAGTCGCATTGTGTACTTCCACGAGCTTTGAATTGGCGCTCAATTGCTTCAGCGCATCTGCTTGACTTGATCTGGGCCTTGCGCTACTGACAGGTACTTTTAGAGAACCAGTACCAATCAACGGAACAGAGCCTCTTCGTGGTGGGAACGCGTAGGGCTCGCTGCTTGAAGTGTAATGCGGTGGGAACTGGAAGTCGGTGGTTGGGCGATCCTGAGATTGGGCGGGAAACGAAAACCTGGTATTGACATCTCGATCAAAGCTCGTCATTGAGGGCTCCCGCACATGGGAAGGAGGAGCGGTGGCCGCCATTCTGAGCTGTTTGTTGAAATACTATGAGGTATGATAAGCGTTTATCTTCGATGATGTGAGGATGCCGTAAAACAGAACTTGCGGGTGGAGCAAGATCCGATCGTAACGAAATTAGACAACGGGTTGGTGCAGTGCGCTCTCTCGTGTCACTGAAATTGAAGTTAACGATGACCAGTTCTCGCAAACAACCGAGCGGCAGGCTGCCCAAATTTCATCAACAGGCAGGCGGGTATCCGATCGCACCAGATGCAAGATGTATCGAAAACAGCGATATAGTTGCACTTGCACCCTGACCTGACACAGGATGGTGGTAATCACTAACCTTAGGTAACACTGTCAATGCTCCAAACCCTTCCCGCGCGATACAAGTTCACACAAGCAGTAAATTCCAGATTTCCACGCCAGGGCGAAACTCAAAACTATGTCGCGGGGTCGAAAACAAATTATTGGTCGTAGCTATTCAAAGGAGTGTCGGTGCCAACAATGCAGTAACAAAAGTCGACGAGGAATTGGGACGTTGCTTCTAGACTGCCGCACTGGGCGAGATGGATGCAGGACAAATGGACTGCGTCGAAACCAGTGGACCGCAGACGGGACGTATCTTTTCTCTGCTCTTCTGATCGGAGTGAATGCTGGAATTGGGGGTCGGGACTCGTTAAAAGATTATTGCCGAAAAGAACAATGCCGAAAGCGCAAATACGAAGTTGCGAGAACAACTAAAATCAAACAAAAGCAAGAGACCGTAAAACAATTATTTTCTCCCTGTATGTGATTTGATAGCGGAGGAGGATATGCGGCCGTTCGTCTAGGTTGCTGCAGAGGCCAGACTCGTGAGAGCGATCTGCGGTCGTAGTTGGGTTGAGTCGAGACGGGCGGACAATGAAGTCGGGCGCCTTAACGGCGAATCACAAATTGCGGGGAGACAGAAAGGAAAAGAGAGTGGACAGACCGATGAGGTCCTTTCGACGGCGTAAAAACGTCGAACAAACAAAGCGAAGAGGGAGGGGAGGGAGAAGGGGTGGAGGGAGGAGGACTCGAGGAGGAGAGCGACAGTATGAGTTGTAGGGTGGTGTGGCAAGCAAGACGTAACTGTATAGGGAAAGAGTAAAGTGGGCCTAGTGGGTGGGAGCAGTGGATAGTTGAGGGCCGCAATAATGACAATAATAAAATAGCGATAAATGCAGCCAATGCAGGGCTTCCCTTAGAAAAGCGAACACACCATCGCCCGAGTTTTAATCGCAGCAGCAGGCGATCTGGAGGTGGGTTGGAAGGGTGGGAGTACTTGACGATACAATGCCGCGAGTACCTGCGTCTGCGATGGGTGTTGGAGTCTGGTGCCTGGTTCCTGAGTGAGCAGGCGCAGGCCGTTGCTGTTGCTGTCCTGAGCGACCGACCGAAGCGACCGAGGGTTGGCTGGTGGAGCTAGAGCACAGCGATGCAAGCGAAGTGTGGTAAGACATGATCCCGTCTGCCGACTAGTCGTGCTCTGGTCTAGCAACTCTCTCAATCTCTCGTGCCTGCTGTTCTGGGACATCGCCAATTTCATCGGCGCCGGTGATTGGCGGAGCTGCATCATGGCCGCGGGCCTTTTGTCGCTTTTGAGATGAACCTGCCTCTTGGTTATACTTGGTACCTTCGACTGCCCTGCCGCGACAAACGGCACCACTGACAGACAAACCGGAAGATGACGGTTCTTGTGAAGAGGTCACCAGGCTTGCCGAATTCCTCAGCATCGTCCTCAGCTCGGATCTGTCTCTGAATAATTTCCCCTACAGCCATCACATCGCCATCATCCCCCGTTTGTCGTAATGCCATTAATTGTCAATCTTCAAAAACCAACAGATCTGCACTTTCTTGCGGTCGTCGGCCAATGGGAATTGGCGATTGCGTTCGGAAGAGCCGCAACTGCCGATCGGAAATTTCAGGGCACCGCCCTGGGAGAGCCTCATTTGCCCAAGAAAAATTTCTCCGTCACTACCAACCATCCCGTCCCATAAGAAGAAATCATGTTCTCCGTTCGCAACAATGTCTCCCACCTGCTGAGAACCGCATCTCCAGGATCATCGTCTCTACCTCACCATTTCCGGATCCCATCTTCGATATGTTCGTTCCAACCACCACAACCATCATTACGACGCACATATCTCTTGCTTTCTACAACATTGAACCCAAAGGTTTGTCCTGTTTGTCCCGTGCTTCCCTTTACCGCTGGTGTGTGTTGCTCTTGTTTCACCGCCGCCATCTCCGTGAGATTGGATTACACCGGGAGGGAGACCTGATACATACAATATGCACTCCCCCGAATTTTCCCCCCCACATAAGGATGAACACTCTTGCTACCCAGCTCACTCAGACGCTCTGCGGCTACGATTTGAGTACGCCCGCATGACGAATGCTGCGAACGCAATTCTACTTCTGAATTATTCAACTTCCTCTCGCATGTTTACTGAAAAGTTATCCGTGTTCTGTATCGCTAACATACCCGGAAAAGAATCCTCCCCAATTACCCACTAGTCTACCCGCTCCACCAAAAACAATTATCTTACTTACGAGTCCCGACTCGGCATCGTCACTCACCACCTCCACATTATCCCCGCTCACCAATGACTCGACCGCAGCCCTGTTGTCAGCAGCTGTTGACTCGCTCCCCGGCAGCAAAGGTGGTAATGGGTCCCGTGTCAACGGACACAGCTGGTTGATAACAGATCACACTTTACCCATTAGGGTTCCATCAGTGGAGCCAAAGTCACTCACATTCTCCCTACCAACTACCAGTTTCACCCTTTCACTGGCAAACACAGTCTTTCAGAACGGCCAGACATCAACGCTCGTGCACCTTACCGCCACTGTTCGCCCGACTGTGATCGAGGCCGCGGTTAATGTTTCAGACCCAGAAGTTGAAGAGTTTGCTCACGCGCAGCAAGATATTCAGGAAGCATGGGAAGAACTCGGCGATCTCATGAAGATAGTCGGTGTGAAGAGCGGTTTTTTCCCGCACAACCCGGTTCCGGTGGATAGCGTCGAGATCAACATCTCGGAGGACGTGTTACGGGATGGCAATGGCTCTGGTCGGATATACACGCGATTGCCACTGCGGCGGCTCACAAAGCCACGCAAGGTTCAAGAGGCAATGGGTAATATCTTGCGTGCGCTTGAAACGCCTGAGGGTACCCCCCATGGTGCGAGCCGGGAACTTGAAGCCGGGGTGGATAAGTACATTCAGAGCTTGCCCGACAATGTCGGCGCACCGGAAAGAGTGGACGTCTTTGCCCGTCTGACCACGCAAGAGCCTTCCCCAAACCCATCGGAGCTATTACTATCCCCGGGGACGCGTCTGCACCGCGTCCTCTCCGGCGGCGGTGGCTGGGGCAACAAAGCCGGCCTGCTATCACTCGATCCACAGGGCGAGCGTGACGTGCAAGTGTTTGAGCAAGAGTTCGAGGCACGATACGATGGCACGGACGCAGCGCACGGGGGAATTGTCAAGACGGGCGAGTGGGTCCAATTCTATGTTGCCGAGGACGCCGCGCCCGCAGAAAGGGGGATACAATTTGGCGCGGTGGGGAAGGTGGAGGACACCCGACTGGTCGAGGATGACATAGGAGGGAAGGAGCGAACGATTGCGGGCTGCTTTGGAGGCGCCAGCGAGATGGGCGTGGACATTGGCGTCGCGGGAAAGAGCCGGAGAATGGATGTTCCGGGTGGCGCAGTTGTTGTCGACGCGTAGCTCATCAGCTTTTAAATTAACAAACAAAGTCTATCAACTAAGTAAACGTGTCCTGCCAAATGTGATTTCCCGCCCCTTGGCACTCGGTTTCTTGGACCATACATAAGGTAATACTATTATCATCACAGAAACCGTTCAAAAACACCTCACAATTCATCAGCCCGCGCAGGGGCTGTCAGCATCAATACCATCGCCAAGATCACTGGGGTAGAAACCTCAGATCAAATCCCCTTACATAAAGCCTCCGCTATAAGCTCTTAACTATAAATACGATACTTATAATTGCAGTGATCCTAAGCGGCCCGGCCTGGCCTGCGCTATGGAAAGGGGAATTATTGGCAAGATTTGTAGAGGAAGTAGGATGCGAGGAATGTGGAGGAGAATCAATCGGCCCACTTTGCTACCGAACGGTGTCTTGAAAAAGTGGAATCCTTTTCGAGGAACTCGGTTTGGAAGTATGCTTGGTGGACCGATATTTGGGCTCTATTTAATTGTCGTGACCATGTGGGGTTGATTTGTGTTTCGCCGCTGCCTCTACGTCTTGTAACCTCATCTCTACAACTGTTCCTAGAACCGGGGGAACCATATAAAATCACACCTATCCATCCTGATGGATGTCACCAACCTTATGAGCATACCATCAAGGTTCTTGTTGACCAAGGCCTTAACGTCGCAAGAGGCTTCATAATTGGTACTCCAAAGCTCGAGAGATACGCGGAGGAATATGTGGCATTGTATGTTGCTCCTCTTTGTTTGGACGTACTGATTTGTGTTCTAGAGTGAACCAACTACGTTTGTGACAAACCCTAGCGGCGTTACTGATCTGGATGTGAGAGCCCCTGTTGGACTTTGGTGGACTGTCCTCTTTTGGGGGTAAATGGGGCGGTGTATGAATTCTACGCCGACAATTATGCAATGTTCTCAAGCGGTCCGGCCGGCCGCCGGACTTTTTATATCTACAGGCAGGGCCGCTATTCAAAAGCCTAGGGGTTTTCAGATACCGGCCGCTATATCGGAGCTTACTCCTAGTTGTATTAGTCCCAAGCAAAAATATATTTCTGGAGGCTCTTACGTATGTTTGCTCCTGACCTTGGCACACTAGTCCATGAACACAACATCGATGGACCTTATAATGGTTTGTTGCTTACGGGTGAACTTCATAGGTGGTTTGGAAAGTTTTACATTTGGTTGGAAGCACCAGAGGTGAGCTACGTTCCAAACATTCAGTCTTACTGAAGGTACCTACTCGATTGCAACTAGGAACTAAGAGGAAAACATTTATACGTTAGGAAAAGCAAAGCGGGCAACGCCAAGGAGGCAATTGCGCAATAAACAAGAGGATTACGTTTAAATCACGACGAGCAAAAAACTCAACCCCTTCCCCACCCACTCTTGGTGACAACCCATGCTGCACTGGCTCAGATACTTGAGGCGAGCGGCGCTGTATAGTATGTTCAAAAAGCTGCTGAGAGACCGTGAGGAAACGCTAGTGATCGCCGCAGATGGATCCACTGATTTGAATTATATCTTGGTCTCCCACGGTGTTGTTGAAATCCTGGTTTTTCTTTTATTAACTCTTGATGTACTATGGCTAGAAGGGCCAAAAAGGCGATAAAATGGGTACAGATCTATTTCCTTCCTGTGCTGGACTATTACAGTACAACGGCCAGAGACGGGATTCCATTGGCTGGCGCCATGAGTAGCTAGCTTGGCTATGGCGAGACTGAGCGGTACACTTATTCTGATTGGATAGAGGCCACACTTCAAACAAATTTCCCAAAGTGGAGTGTGTAAATAATCTCCTTAGCTTAGTCTGGCGACTCTCACAAGCTCGCTTGGGTCACGTGATGTGGGTCTCCAGACTGTTCTTATTCTCGATCAGACGCTTTTTTCCCGCTGCGTGGAAGCTTCACAGTAACTTGTTTTTTGTGAGCGGCTAATCGAGACTACCCCTTAGCTATTTTCATGCAAAAATCGCGATACCTTTTCTAACATCCGCCTAGCGTTTTCATGCAAAAATTACTATACCTTTTCCACTATTATAATGTTGCAGATCTATAGTCTGGCAGAGTACTCAAAGCAAACAACAATGATTCAAACGCTCTTGTTTTAGCAGCAACCATACGGAGATCTGGTAATCGTTTGCGCCTTTTGATAAAACGTAGTTTGAGTTTTACCAAAAGCATACTTTGTCAGTGTGCACTGACTACAGCTCAGCCTCTCTCCTCCAATTGACACCTGCACTCACAGCAAAACTCGTCACAAAGGAGCGTTTGAACTTTTATTGCCTGCCCCGAGTAGAGTAAATTCATTGGATAGTTTTAGCTCCGATGAAATGTTCCTGAGCCCTGAGACAAATAAGAAGATCACAATCTCCGTGATGAGTGCCAAGTTGTGTCGCACAGCCTCCTCCTAACCCACCATAGGGCAGCCAGGGCATCACGACGCCGAGCGGCTCGGGACGGAACTTAGCCCCCAAGGGGAGGATGACGCGGGGGTGCTATCTTATTTTTTCTTTCCTTCTTTTGCTTTTGCGCTGAGCCGGCGCCGGGGAGCGGATGTCATAGTACGTCACTCGATTGTGCCCGACCAATGGAGTCGGTGCATGTCAACTCTTCGGTCCGTCCCGACTTCAATACTTCTTGCTGGGTCAAGGAAAGTGCTTATCTTCGACCGTACGCCACCAACTTGCGGTGTTTTCTTAGCTAAGGGGGAGAGAGGAACAGGGCATTTATCCGGCGGGTTGGGGACCGTGTATTCAGCTTTATGTTTGGGATAGTGGGTTTTGCTTCGTCTGCGATAGGATTAGGGGCATGTACAAACCACTACTATAACACAGGAGAAGAGCCGGACTGGTCATGTGGTATCACTCGTATAACCCTGGAGCTTCGGTAGGTTACTTGTGCGTGTGCTCCCACCGCGCGGTAGGGAGGCTACATACACGGGAGCGAGCACCAGCCACTTTATATACAACACGAGGCAGCAAAGGTTTTGCGAACCACATTTGCGAACCACTAGGGGGTTGATTATGAATTCAGGACACAGTAAAGGAGAGGTTGGTTGGTCGAGACCTCAACCGAGGACGGTGGGTACCATGGAACGGAACTCTTCCGTGTCACATACGGGTCCGATACTACGAAAATAGGGGCCACGACTGGAACTTCACAACCAACAGCAAACTGAACCAGAGAGTCGGGTCTCGGATGGGTGGCGCCTAAGGTATACGAGAGCGAGCCCGAAGGGTGCGGGTGATGGAAAGGCAGGGAAGTTACCTACCCTGAGCACTTTGCTCTCCCAAAGGTACTCGCGTCAGGCCCTAATATAGGGATGAAAATAAGACCGTGACGATTGATCGAACTCCTGCTGTGTTTATCGCTCTCTCCGTGTGGAATGTACTAGCACATTATACCTTCATCATCTGGGTACGATTAAGCTGACCTGGCCAGAGTTGTCGGATGATTCGGCCCAAATTATCCTAGATAAATAAAGACTCATTCCGGCAGAGCATGATGCTATAAACGCCAGGTAGGGTTGTAACACCAAGGTTCGAAACCTGTAACGCTCCTTTTTTGCTCTCTTTGTTTTACCGGTCTTGTTCATGGTGTTCTTTGTAATTCTCCACGTTATGCGTGATAATGTAGCTGCTAGAAGTATGGTTCTAGACTACGTGGGTAGGTATATTTGTCCGGGTACGATTAAAGTGACCTGGCTAGAGTCCGAATCTCCCAAGTAGGGCTCATGCCTAGCCTAGCTGGTAGGTCAAGGCGCTATAAACTCCAAGTTCTGGGTGCCGTAAACACTAGGTGCTAAAATATCAAGGTTCGAAACCTCCAATGTTCATTCTTTTTGCTCTCTTTTGTTTACTTGCGCCAAGGTTGCCGTAGGATCACCTAAGCTGTGATGCTAAGGAAAAAATGTAACTCCTGCGGGCACATGAAGGGGATTCAGATTTCGAACCTTAGCGGTGTTTATAGCACCTGCGAAGTTGGTGTTTACAGCACCAGCTAAGCTAGGCATCGGTTCTTGTCTATGGAAAGGTCCGAACCGAGAGTTGGGGTATACTAGAGAGCTTTACCTGGTAGAGAACACCTGCAATGGAGCGAAAGCATCAAGAGGAAAATCTACAACAATTCACACCCACAATCATCAATAGCCGCGGTTTTACATTCGCCCTTGTATCTGGGTACTACAGCTATGACGCGCCTGCGGTGTTCCTGGTAATCCCAGCTATGTAGTTATGTAGTTACCGACTGGCGGTTGTGGCGCTTGAGTTCTTTTCCTGGACCCGGGTTATCTTCCAATCAATAGCTACTACCGCTAGAGCAATTGTGTGTGGTTCTCTCCGTTCTCTCGAGGCTGGATACAAGTACAAAAACCTTCAATATTACCAAATCTCACTCTCAGCTCCTACCCCATGTACATAACAACGCAAGGCAGCGCCCCGAGAAAAAAGGCCATGTAGAAAGCTCTATTCAACAAACGCAACAGCAGAGTATCTCTATCTTCACCCCTCCCACCATCTACGCAAAGTTCCGGCACGGATACTCGCTCGAGTAGCTCCCCTCCTGATCCAATTTCCAATTAACTCTCCTCCCAGGTAACGGCGGCAACCCATCCTCTCCAAGCACCTCTCCCGCAACCCTGGCCTTCTCCAACTCCAAAACCTGCGCCAAAGTCCCCTCCTCACTCCTGACAGCCACAAGCTGCTTCTTCCCCTCCTCCCCCCTCCCAATCCGTGGGTTCACAACAGAACCAAGCTGCAGCAGCCCCACGATATCGCTCTGCTTGAACATCGCTGTGCGCGGATAGTTGCGCCGCACATCGCGCTTCCAGTACGGGTTCTCGGCGATGTCGGCTGCGGGTACCGTCACCGGGTCGGTGTAGGTAAGCCCCGGAACGGAACCGGGTGCGGGGTACCGGTATGTTGAGTTCAAGGGGATGCCCGAAGAACGGTTCGGGTCGATCGCGAAGAAACGCCGGATCTTCTCCCAGATCCCCACGGAACCGACGGTGTATTTCTGGGGTTGTTAGTACAGGGAGGAAAGGATGGAGGGGAAGGCAAACTTTGTAGACGGAGACGACACCGCCGGGGGTGCGGGTGGCGGACATGGCGGTGATCTAGGAAGAATGGGAGGTTAGTGGAATTGAGAGCTGGATGAAGGGGAGGACACTTGCAGTTCGCTGAAGATGCAAAGAGAAGGGAGGAGAGAGGAGATAATGTTTGGCGTTGTGATCACGAAGGTGGGTATTGGTGATGTGAAGCAAGGTTCGAGTTGCAGTCGTTGCGACAAGGTTGGCTTGGCATATAGGCATTGCCGCTTCCCGGTAAACAGGAATTGAGTGATGCTGGTAATACACAGTAACAAATCTAATCACATATTTAATTCATGCTTCATTTTCTCGCCAACTCAAACCAAAAGGAATGCAGTGCAATTCTCCCGTAGAAGATCTTGACACGAAAAACAAAATAATACACTTTAGAGACCGAGCCTACTCTCATGATCTTCTACACTACACTCAATAGTAGCAAAGGCATCTTATCAATACATCGCCCGTCGCACCGTTTCCTCTCCCAGAAAAACCTGCTGTCTAACCTTCACCCTCCTCCTCAAGAAGTAGCTTAAAGCTGAACGGTTGGAACGCAATACCATCTCCAATAAAGAATTTACTCTGTATTTCCAGTCAGCTGCATCCCTAACCAAAATAAAAGCAGAGGGCAAATTTACCATGGCCTCAACCCAATGCAACCGCAGTGAATGCAACATCGCACTGGTGCCCTCCATAATCACCAAAATGACGACGGTACAACAAAACCACAGTCCAAACAAGAACACCGTCATGATAACACCAGTCACACCATTCATCCCAAACGCGAGTGCTAATGTCATTTCCCACAACACTATCGACAGTTGCGCATGGGCAAGCGACAATGCCCAAAGACGAAGATACGATGCCGTATGACTAACGCAGTTGAGACAGAACTCAATGGTGTGGATGACTTGATGTATCATTTCCTCCGAGAATTCAAATTCGTGTTCTTCTCCCATTTCTTCAGCGATCAGTACATGCCCAGAGGCATCGCTGTCAACGCTGTTACGCGATTCCTCATCGTCGTCAAGGGCGCTGACGCGCGTAACAGTACCACCCAAGCCTTGGTATCCAGCCGCTCGGTGCTTGTTGTGTTCCCGGCGGAGCCAGAGGGGTTTTAGGAGCAGCATCCAGGGTACACACACCAGTGCGATAAGGGTGAGGATAAGCTGCACAAGTTTCTGGCCAGGGTAAAGTGGATCCTCGATCGTGCCTGGAGAGAGAAACATGTAGATTAACATGTTCAGCAACGAAGGTGCGGTCTTGCCAATAGCGTTCCAGTCGACGGTCCATTTGTAGATGATGCATATGACAAGATAGCCGAAGATAGATTGAAGGAAAAGCATGCCGGGGAGAAAGTTACCGATTGTGTCGATGCGGGACTTGAAGTAACGGTGGTTGTACTGAGACAAGCAAAGGGAATATGTCATATGGACCCAACCGAGGATGATAGAGAGTTTCATCTTGTAACTGTTGGTGAAGAGCAACGCGTTGTCTGTGCCGTGCCATGCCCAATCTAAGCCGAGGGGATAAGCATAGCCAGGCACTTTGGTAGCCTCAAGCGCTTCTCCAGCTTTGAAGTGTTCGGGGTATTTCCAGGCACTGTCGAAGAGAGTGAGAGGCTTCGAGAAGATGTCGTTGTAGATCAAACCGGTATACATTGAGAAAAGACCCATAAGAAGCATGATGTATCGCCCAAAGAATGCCATATCAGGGATCTCAGAGAGCTTCATGCTGGTGAGCTTCCTTTCAAAGTAAATCATCGCCGACGCGGTCAAGAACATGATAAACCCGTGTCCAACATCACCAAACATGACGGCAAACAAGAAGGGAAACGTGACGACAGTAGCCAATCCAGGGTTGACCTCACGGTACTTGGCCACACCGTATGCATTGATGATGGTCTGGAAACCCTCTGTGAACTTGTTGGTTTTGATATACGTCGGGGGAGTCTTGGTGGTCTTCAATTCATTGAGAATACTGGGGACTTGAAGACGGGCCTGTTCAGTGACATCCCTCAAAGTAGCTTGAATCAACGGGAGAGAATTTGTGGGTAGCCATCCTTCAGCGACGAGGTACTTCCGCGCAGCATCGTAATTGAATAAATTGAGCGTCTCGTATACCGCCTTCTCCTTCTTGATAACGACCATCCAACTAGCCAAACTCTGAGCAATCGTTCTCAGCTCGACATGCAGGGTGTTTCTCGTATTCTGCAGAACACTCTGGAGATCGTTGATCCGGTTATTGACTTCGTGGAGCTGATCCCGCCTCAAGTTGGTATCCTCGTCCACCGTGTACAGATCCGCACCGAGAGATTCCGAGATCTTCCTAATCTTTGCCAGAATCTCCTTTCCGTGAGCAAAGATAACAAACACATTCTTATCGACATTCTCGTTGGTCGAAGGATCTTTAATCGGCTCATCGATTTCAGACTGATTCATGTAGAGGTTACCCCTCAGAGTTCTCCACAAGATCCTCTCAAAAGTCGCAATTCGCTCACGAGGAATAACACCTGCTACGAAACCGATGTTCATAGTCTGAAAACTGAGTTCTGCATGATTACCTCCATTCGCGTGGGAAACAGATTGTTCGATATCCTCAAGCAGCGGCGCCGACGGCTCGTCCGAAGACGTTCTGCGAATGTCGTCCGCCTGATGGTGGGCACGATCAAAGAAGCCGCCTGCCTCGCGAAGGACCCAGCGGTATTCAATGAGTTCAACCCATCTCTTTTGCAGCGTCTCGTACGAGTTGTTCAACTGTGAAACCCGTTCTTCGAGCGCTCCTGCGCGTTCTGCAAGGCTATCGATCTCGGCAGCAGATGGGGCAGCACCTAGGTTCGCATTATTGGGCACAGGGCGGACCATAATGTCGTTCTTCTCCATCTGCGCGCCAAAGTACCGTAGCTGGCGCTCAACATTATCGAGTCGTCGAATCTCCTTAGTGAAGGTTCTTTGGAAGGCGGAGGTATCGGCATTCAACTAGAGCCACGAGAATGTCAGTCCTGTCGACTCCCCGATCTCCAAAGAAGATACCCACATCGCGGAACTGCATCATCCCAACCTCCCCCAACGCGCTAACAGTCTCTCGCCCAATTTCTGTCGCCACGTATAGCTGTACAAGCGACATCTCCGCTGAGCGGAATAGAGTGTCTGGTTGCCCCATGATGGCGTCGTTTCTTCCGTCGCTACCGGGCGCTAGATATCGAAGGAAGGGCTACACGCACTAAGTGGACCAAATGTTGTAGTATCCAAAGAAATGAAGCGTGGAAGGGTGGTTTCGAGTGGTGATGTTGAAGGTTGGGCGATGACGACCCGTGGTGAGACTGGGATAACGCATCCCTAACAGAAGGCTTGGCGGCGCCATACCAAACATAGAAGCCGCTCTATTTATGAAACAGAATTGAAACGAATTCCGGCACGCTTGAAGATACGGGGTCTACGATAACTCTACAAGACGTAGATACAATGTGAATGGACCAATCTTGCCATCCCCATAAATTTGGACTTGATATAAACTGAAATCCTGGTATTCAACGCCAATACTCCTGCAAAGCCCAGCTCCTCCTCTACCTAAACCTTGCCGCCAACCCTCGAGTTGCGGGAGCAGGCGTCTTATCCTTCTCCGCCTCTCCCGCCATTAACTTTTCCAGCAATACCGGACCCGTCAGCGGATTCACGTTAGCGTATTTCTTCATCCTCAGCCCAATATCGTAAAACTCATCCGGATTGTCGTTCTGCAGGAGATCAACAGTCTGGCCGAGCTCCTCAAATACCTGCAACAGTGCTGGCTCTCCTAGTCGCTCCACAAATTTCTGTAGATATGTGACATCTGTATCCAGGTCCTGCACTGCGATTTTATTGATTGTCTTGACCGATTCCGACAATGGAAGTGCCTTTATAAAAAGTTAGATGGATTATAAGATAGGAGGTGATAGAGTCGTACGATGATAGAAGTAGCAATGTGACTCAAGGCATCAAAGTATATAAGGCCCTTGATATCCTCGGGGAGCGCGAGTAGTGCCGAGCCCATGATGTTATTCAAAAACAGCGTCATTTGTTGCAAATACTCGCTGGGTTTTTCTCTTGGCTTTGTACCCATCCAGTTGTAATCGGATGTTTCCACGAGTTCATCGATTTTGCTATTAACGAGCTCGAATATACGCTTCTCGGCGGTTTTCTTTTCGTTCTTAAAGAGTTCTGTAGCTTTGAGCGATATTGAGCCACCCTGATTCGATTGCCGAGCGTCGACTAGTAGCCTCTCCAGTTCATGGCACGCGTACTCAAATTGTTCAAGGTTGATAAGGATCTGGACTAGTTGTCCCAAGTTGTTGGAGTGAAGGCGCTCTACAAGGCAGTGACAGACTTCATTGCACAGCAATTCGTCCAGTGAGGCTTTGAGTTCTTCGTCAATGGCATTTTGGTGCTGGAAGTATTCGTCTGAGAAGAAATAATACTTGTTCAGGAAGTTCCGAATATCGATGCAAGTCAAAGGGTACATTTGCGAAAACGGGAGCACCGTCGGATACCTATGATATTCATCGTCAATCAAGTACACCGCCATCACCGCCTCACTTCAGATTCACGCACTCTCGGTCCTGAATAGGATCCTTGAACCAGCTCACGTTAACCACATTGTCGTAGTCTTCGGGGGTATTAATCGGCATCGGTCCGAAATCCTCATTCGTCATGATCCCCTTGAAATCATGGCAAAACTCCTTTTTAAGAAGCTTCGAATACTCTCTAAAGAGGACTAGAAGGAAGCTGTCAAAGGCCTCGACAGAGTAACCCCAGCTCTACCACACCATTAGCTAGGCATACAGGTAGAGAGACGAAGGTAACGAGACACACATCCATAGTTTGTATAAATAGCGCCAAAATATTTTTCACCTTCAACAGCGTATCGGCAACCGTGATGCCATTCAGGGCCGGTCCAATGATCCCGATTGCCTTCTTACAAATGCTCTCCCAGAGCTCGTCTACGTCCAAACTGCTCCTAAAATTCCTTGTCTTCTTCATCGTCGCCTTTTCCAGGATTGCAAACCCGGCAGTACTCTCCAACAAGTGATTCAAGCTCGAAATATCCTGATCCGTAAGCGTAAGACTTGCAGGCATCAACAATTCCTTCTGTTGGCGTCGAGTGTTTGCATACGTCAACCGGAACTCGTCACGTTCCCCGAGTGCCTCGTGAATATGTAGACATTCAAACAGCGGTTCGAAATCAATTTTAATATCCTCATTATCCAGGACATCGAACTCTTCACGCTCGTCCAGCACCAACTCTATTGCAGAATTGAGTTTAAACAGCCGTAGGTAGGGGCTCTTCTCGACGCGTTCTTTTTGTCTTCGGCGACGTAATTCGGTTTGATCAAACGCGACCTGGCCGAGTAGTTGCGAGCTCTCACGGATCCGGTAAAGCCAGCTATTGAGATCCGTCATCACGGCCTCTTTGACCATTCCCTGCATCGCAGGCACCGACTTCTGGATCATCTCCGCAACATTGAATTGCATAACCTCCTTAAGGTGTACATTCTGTAGCTCGTCGAGAGTTCTCAGCGCAGCGTAGTGCTTTTTGCTCTTCAATAGCTCCTCAACACGATTGGCGAGACCGAGCACCTCAAGGCATAGCCGCAGTGCCTGTGTAGCCTCATCGATGTTCTGTCTCACATCCCTGGAGTCCACCAGCGCCTTTTTGTGCTCAACAACCTTCTGTGTGCTGGTTTGAATTGACTCATTGAGCTTAAGGATCTCGTCCGTGAGGTCGACTGTACCCTTGCGTACGTTAAGAAGTTGATTCACGGATGAGACGAACTCTTGATGGTTGCTGTTGCAGAGACGCTCGATGTCTTGTTCGCGTTGTTCCGAAAATTGTTGGAGCTGCTCTGCGAGTGCGTGTTCGCGGCCGGTAGAGCAGGCATCATGAATAGCTGTAACGAGCTGATCGAGGTAGTCGGTGTCGGAGGGTGCGTGGAGGAACTTAAGCTACGGTGTTAGCTGCTTTGAAGTCTTATGGGGGATTGAGCAGCGGAAAGACCTGTTGGAGATTGAAGTTATCCTTCATTGCGGCCTGTAGCACTCTTCCTTGGATTTGCTGCCGAATGTCATCTGTGCTTCGAGTGTTCCCTTGTTGAGCCTCTAACGGAGATCCCCGCATTTTCACTAAGAGTCACTCGAATTTGAAATTTGACAATGAGAACTTTATCTAACATTTACTCGTGCCTCGGACAGTCACTGGTAATAGTTATATTATACAAATGACAAGGGAACCCCCAATACCCATTAACGCCAAAATTCCATTCGCCTAAACATTGCTAGCCCTGAGATATCTCTGCAAACTCTCGTCGTCAGCTTTTGTGTCCTTTTTCCCTGTTTCCTTGAGCGTCTTCTCGTATCGTTTCTGCAGGCCTTCGTCGTCGTCATCTTCTCCCATCAGCTCGTCTTCATCGCGCTCCAGCAGCCCATTCTCTTCGTCGCTGCTTTCGATATCACTGATGACGTTAGGGTCTTCTTTTGCTTCTTTTGCCTTCCCTACGTTCATATCTTTCATCAACTTATCCAGCTCCTTCTGCTTGTTCTTCAGTTTATCCCCTTCCCTCTTTGCCCGCGCTTTCTCCATCTCTGGTCTATAATCCCTCTCATACTCCTCGACCTTCCCATCCACCGCCTTCAGAAAATCGTCAATGCCAGCGCCGGTCATAGCACTAACCCCGACAAGATCTAGATGGTTATAAAATTCGTCAAGCATAAGCGACATCGAGTTCAACAACGACCCCATATACCCGCTCCCTCCTATTGCCTCATCACCGCCCTCCTCCTCACTAGCCCTCAAGGCGCGTTGAAACGCCTCAAAATCCGTCATCCATTCTTTTGCAAACTCTGCATCGTGGGCATCTGTCTTGTTGAACACCAGGATCATTGGCAGCTTTGTCTTGTAGAGGATCGAACAAGCGTAGAGCATATTCGCCATGAAAGTTGCGGGCTGTGCAGTCCTTGGGGTATCGATAATGTACGCAATAACCGTTGGGAACGTTGATGCCAGAGCATCTGTGATAATCGCGCCGCTAGCTGACCACACAAAGCACTCGATTTGTCCCGGCGTGTCCACCAACACCCTCGAAATCGACGACGCACGCTTCTCAAGAATTCCGATGACTTGGTCGATCTTTGTAGCGAAGAGGTTAAGCGATGTCATGATACCGCCGTTTGGGCCAAGGTTGTATTGCGTCATGACCTCGCGGTAGTTAACGGAGTCGCGGATATCGATATTACGGTCAAAAGGGACGTTTTTGACTGCGGGGTCGAGATTGATGATGTAGGGAGGTTCTTGTGCCGCGTGGAGGTGAGCATTGAGACGTTGCATGAAGGTAGTTTTTCCAGAGCCTGTAGGAGGGCATTATTAGTTGTGACGGAATGATATCGGAGGCAGAGAAGCGCACCAGCCATGCCTATACAGACAATGGTTGCCGGTAGCTTTTCGGGCCGTTTTGGTGATTCTGTAGATGCCATGATTCGTGGTTGGATGTTTGCTTAGGGTGGGCTAAGGTGGGATGCAGATGTGGGGCAAACTTACAGGGGAAGTAACACGACCGGGTACTTGGTAACAATCGCAACCCTTCCAAACTTCTAGTCGGCTACAAAGGCGGCTCCCACACTCGCCTCCGTGAATTAATCACTTCGTTCCCCATCCCTTTTACCTTTACCACAGCTCATTTAATAAATACCATCTACCATGGCATACTTTTGGCTCGCACTCTCCCCATGATAGTCAAAATTCATACAGAGCAACGGTAATGTCTAGGTTGCCTCTCATAGATGCATAAATCAGGGCAGTGGGTGTATCATCCCTTCCGTGGATATCAACATCTGCACCGGCGTTGAGGAGTAGACGGAGCACCGTCTCAGAGGCTCGATCCACTGCTTCAAAAGGACTGGAATATTGTCTTCTTGGTGCAGGTTAACATCGGCTCTTTTGGCCAATAGATAGCAGACGATCTCTACTCTGTCGAAGTAGACGGCACGCTTGAGAGGCCAAATCAAGATCTGTTTGTTTTCTGGTGCCTTACTGAGAAGAAGATCGAGCGGGTCAGGACGGCCAACTATAGCGGCTCTCCCAAGGGCCCTCGGCGGTTATCGCATCTTGGTAGAGTGCGTCGTTGAAGAGGCTATAGAAGCGACAGTTCAAGCAGACGAGCGAGTTCAGATATGACAAGCTGAATTACTTGACTATGAGGGAGGAGAATTTCGGTTAGTTTGTTGGGAGGTGAAGCAGCTGCCATAGTAGTGGAAGCTGTCGGTTTGTGATCTAGGGGTTATGCGAGCTTCTAGATGATTTTTTGTAGAAGGGATGCGTCACTCGATGTGGCACATACATAGCAGTCTTTACCTACTTAGTGTTAGGTGGCCCGCCCTATGGGTGTAGCATACTGAATGGCTAAGAGAAAGTCCTCTTGTTATTACTATATGATCTGTAAGGAAGTCACCTGTACTGAGATCGTCATATTGACTCACGGGCTACGGACTCACAGTCGTAGACTCATCCACGAGTCTTCACTCGCCACCGCCACCGCCACTGGTATTTGCAATCATGAGCTTCCATGGACCTCCATGGTGTTCCAGGCTCTCATGTATATAAGGACAGAGCTTCTCCTTAGATAGTAGAATAGACTTCATCCGCTTTACATTCGTAACACTTGTGCTTAAATTGTACCGAGTGCTGGGCTATGAGTAAACCACCTACATTACACATATTAGGTACCTACTTCCTAGTGGTTGAGTATTTAGCGGCTTCGCCGGCTCTGGTACTAGAGCTCGCTTTCTACTGACTCTAGGCGAAAGCAGACTACTTCTAAGCCATAAATCGCTGACTCCTTACTAAGGTTGTTCTTGTTTGGGTCATCTCCAGTGTTCTTGGTTGGACGGCTCTTTTCCGCTTGTGATCAACAAAAGATCATCAAGCTACTCTTCACGATGCTTTCCAGTAGACCAAGCATGTGCGCCGGGGAGCGTTTAATACGGTGTAATAAAGATGAAGCTTTTGAAAACCGGACATACATTTTAAAGGCTAAGTTCACTGCAGAGCATTCATAGCTATGCTGCACCAGACATGGAAAATCGTGATCTGACCATATCAGAAAGTCTCTCCAGTTTCTTAAGACTTTATGGTGAAATTCTAGCTCGAGGTTTAGAGATATAGTCTTAGAACCCTAGTGTACTACACTCCGAGACTACCAGAGATATTAGTAGAATTATCCAGTCTTGAAGGCAAGAATCCAATGGGAATTGGGGGTAATTTAAGCACTGGACAGTCCTAACATTCGTGATGTTGCCAAAAGATAGTCGGAGATTAGAGAAATTACTATATTGATGTGGGCTTGTATATCTAGCTTTCCCGGCGGCTAGGTTTTTCCACCAATCGGGTTCCGCAGAGGTACGGATATATCATCAGCGGCCACGGATATATCTCACACTACCCCTGTTTCCCCGCGACGCTTGTTTGTTTTAATAGATGAAGGCTACACTCCCGTAGAAGTTCTCCAAACATTTCACGACCCCTCTTCAGCTTACAGCATCTTACCAACAATGTCTCCCACCCCTACCCTCGACGAAGCCGCAGCAGCGGCCTTCACAGCCAAATACGTAAACACCAACATTCCCGCAGGAGCTCCACTATTTGATGCATCCTTCTTTCCCGCCCTCCTCGGCTCCCACCCACGTCCCTCCCCCCTCAGCACCAGCGTCATAACTGGCGTCCTATGTGCATTAAAACGCGGTGACCTTGTATCACCACTGTTCTCTCACCTCGTCGATGTGTCTGGCCACGACGCGGCGGCAACGTTTCAGGCGATGAGAAGCGCCATCACCACGACTGTGCTCTTCTCCGGCGCGCCGCAGGTGTTGCCGGCGTGTTTAGGACTGGCGGGGCAGATGCGGGCGCGGGGACTAGAGCCGGAAACGTCATCGGACCGGTATGTACACCCTATTTCAGTTTTCCTTGACGATGTTAAGTGTGCGTCCAGCGGCGGAGTGACGGAGGAGACATTGGCGATAGGTAGGGAGACGCATCGAGATATTTATAAAGCCTCGGCCAATGCCGAGGTATTTGAAATGCTGGGACGATATTGCGGAGACGTCGAGTATGCGCTGGTGGCAATCGGGTTTGGGTTGTTTATGGGCGGCGAGGGACTGAGGGAACGGGAACTTGTTTTGGCGGCTGCTATCATGGCGATGGGGGCGAGACGTCAGGCGGGGAGCCATTTGAAGGCATGCTTTGGATTTGGGTGGACGGGGGAGGAGGTGCAAGGTGTTGTGGATGCGGTGGTAAAGGTAGCGGCGTGGTGTGGGGTTGACGTGAGAACGGTGGATGTAGGGTTGCTCGAGAGGGATGCCAAAGAAGCACTAGCGAGGCATGAAGAGAGTACTAGCTAGGTACTTTGTCCATGAGGAGTGAACGTCAAGAAGCGGGATCTATGTACTCTAGAGTACAGACGTGAAATCTACAACTTCGTCTTCCCGATGTCTGCAAAGACCACCCGATTCCTACACACCCCCACACCCTCCAACTCAACCTCTACCACATCACCATCCTTCAACCACCTCTCTTTCCCTTTGGGCCCGCCCATTGCCACACCCTCCGGTGTTCCAGTGAAGATCACATCTCCTGCCAACAGTGTCGTCCCCTGGCTCAACAAGCTCACTGTCTCGGCGACCTTGAAGACCATATCGGCGGTATTCGAGTTCTGTCTCTCCTCGCCATTAACCCTCGTCTTAATTCTCAGCCTCTGAGGATCCTTAATAATGCTCGTCGACACGATTCCGGGCCCAAACGGCGCCCAAGAATCAAATCCCTTCCCAAGCGACCACTGGCCCGAGCCAAGCTGCAGCGGCCGGTGCGAGATATCGTTTCCAACACTGTAGCCAAGGATATACTCATACGCGTTCTCCGGGGCGACATCGCGGCACGTCTTTCCAATCACAATGACTAACTCGACTTCATAATCAAGTCCCGGGGATTGCTGGGCGACTTTTGGGATCTCGATATCTGCAGTTGGCGCCGCGAGGGCAGTGGCAGGTTTATACTACCATCCCGTCAACACTGTTCTCCCCCCCAAAAAAACAGGAATACATCATCCAAGAGAACTCACGAAAAGCACTGGCGTCTTGGGCAACGGCATCCTCGCCTCTTTCGCATGGTTGGCATAGTTCAGTCCCAGACAGCGCACGGTTCTAACGGCTTCCTGCGGCAACGGCGCTAACAGATGCTCCACGCCAAGAACCCGCTCCGTCACCGTGTGAGCGCCGAAGATATCGCCGGTAATGACGCGGGCGGATCTGGTGCGGCTCAGGTCGGTGATGTTGGGTGGGAGAATGGCATCGCCGTTGTAGATCTTCCCATCACGCGCGAGGAAGCGGATTAGGCGTTGGAAAGACATCTTATGACTAGGAGGACAAGCAGATGCGATTGAACGAGATAGGCGCCTGGAAAGGTGGGCGAGAATAAGAGGGGAGGTCCGAGGTGGTCGATGGGTTAGGGGTCAAAGCTAGGGGAATCATCGGGGAGATCCGGTGCCGCACGTTCCTCGGTCTGGTAGCTGAGTTCATCGTACTTTAAAGCCACAATGGAACTTCCACCTTATCACAAGTACTCTAAAATGCAGTACCGTACTCTACTAATTTGCCTGCCACTCTATTTGAATGAGTAAAAGGCTAGAGCCTCTTCACGGCACATCAAATAAAGTAGGCATGTTCGGACTCCACGGCGCCTTTTTTTCCTCTAGCTATTTCTGCTTCGTCACCATAGCTCTCTCGTCGGCTTTTTTCTTCCTTTATTCCTTTTGGTGGTTGATTGATTGATTGCCAAAGTGTGGTGGGTTTGGTGGGTTGATAAGTTGTGACTTCGGGAAGTTCCATTGTTGATGATGTATGACGTCTATTCACCGTAGGTGGCTCGCACCAAATCTGGGAAGTTGCAGATCAACCGTCAACCTTACCTGACAAAGACAACGGGTAATCGCTATGATGACATCGTCATCGCGCTGGAGCGAAGGAAGCCATCGAAATCAGAACCGCTTTCCCTCCCATCCTCCTATATATCTCATTTAATCGCCCACCATCAACTGCAAAGACAATAACAAACCCTACTACCGCCACGTTTCGAGATGCCAATGAAACATTCTAGCCTTGTAACAGAAGCAGAAGCTTTAGACAGCTCTGCTTCATCTACTAATAATTCCGCAACTCTCATCTCACAGCCTTCGGAAGGAACAAGTACTGACCCCAGGGTTTCTGCAATGCCCGTCAAACACACCGCGCAAACTAACGGGACCTCGAATCTTGAATCCACAAACCCAAATCCTCCTATCCATGAATCGTCAGGTCCCGTTCCCGGTGGAGATTCAGCACCCACTGAGTCGCATGCTCTCGCAACTGCCGACCAAGAGGAGAAAGGAATTGCTCAGTTGCATGGCCAGCAAACCAGCGATGCACCAGAAGTAAAGGATCTTGGCTGGAACGAGCCACCGGAGAAAGTCCCTGCTCCACTTGTGGGAGGTCTGCCAAACGAAGAGCTGTGGATGCTGGTGCGAAGATTCAATAAGCAGATGTACCATGTTAAGGCTACTCCGCATCCTCCACCAGGCGGCTTAGATTTGAATGTGGCTGCAGAGGACAATTTTAGCCCCGACAAGCTGAGGAGCAATGTTGAGAGGCTATATATGACTGTGATTATTGGAATGACCGGATTTGCGAAGCATATTGCGCGGTTAAGGTCGTGGGCAGAAACGAAAAGGACAGCGGCATTTTGTTTGGTCAGTTTTTGTCTTGCAAAGGTTGCTATAGACTCGAGATGTTGACGTGCAATAGGCTTATTTTGTTGCATGGGCACTCGACCTTCTTATACCACTGCTTATCTCCACCCTCGTCACTCTCATTGTTTATCCGCGGACCCGAAACTTTCTTTTCCCCCCAGCCCCTCTCGCTCTGGTCGATGCTTCGACCGGTGGGGTTAAGAAGCCGACTGCTGGTGTCCTTGGTTCTCACGGGTCTCTCACGGGCGCACCTGAGAAGCACCATGGCGAAGCCGTTGAACAAGAAGCGCACAACTTTGTGTCTTCCTTTGGGGCAATTGCTCTTAGTTCTGCAGCCGGAAAGCACTCAGACAACCAAATGCAACAGGAAGATTCAAAGGCAGAGGATTCTGTTCCTGATCCAACGTCGTTCGCCATGACAGCCGCCGATGCAAAGGATTCCGCCGAAGGAGGTGATACGTCAACAAAGCAGGATACGGCAAAGAAACCCGTGGAGGAAGCTATGTGGGAGAAAGCCAGGCCAGTTATGCACATCATAGGCGATATTGCAGATACTTGGGAGAGATTTGCAAATGCACTCTCGCCAACCCCACCTTTCCCAAAGGACCGTACAAGGTTGAAGCTTGCTGGCGCCGTGTTGGCTCCGATTTTGGTTGTTTCGATCTTTGTTGATGCGTATATGGTTACAAAGGCCACCACCTTCTTCATCGGCGCTGGGTTCTTCGGAGATCCGTTGATCTCGAGAGGCCTGGCTTGGTTGAACGCCAATGTACCCAACTGGCAGAAGTATCTGGACATCAGGAAGTATGTTTCCACCCTCATGTTTCTCTGCACTGAAGCTAATGTTTCTTAGTTCCCTTCTCAAGGGCACCCCAACCAATGCACAGTTAACAATAACACTCCTACGTATCGGCGAAGCCTCTAAAGCCCCGCTTCCCCCGCCTCCCTCCCAGTATGTTTCTGCACCACCAACCCACACCGCCAAGCCCCTCGACCCCGACGACATCCCTCTCGATGCATCCCAATCGGAGGTCGAAGACACAATCCATCCAGACGCACCCCCAACCGGTACCACAACCGAAGAGGAACAAAAGCCCGAGCAGAAAGGCTCCAAAGCCAAAAAGCTCCTCTCCTTCTTCAAAGGCACCACCAAGACCGGCGTCAACACAGCCTTATCCACAGATCCAATCAAGGCATCAGCCGGTTCCAAACCCGCCCAAAACCGTCTGGGCGCTGTCCCGCCCGCCTCTGCCGATCACCCATCATCTGGACCCGTCACATTCCCGTGCCGCTATCACGGAAAGAAGGGAGTGTTGTACATTATCACCTCCGCTGCATCTCCTTGCGTTTCTTTCAGCTATGAAAAACATCAAGATAAACCGGAATTTGTGATTGCGATCCCGGAGATCAGGGAGATCAAGAAGGTTGGTGGTCTAGGGTGGAAAAGTAAGTTGGTCGTTGGATGGAGTATGGATCGGAATGTCATTGATGGGATTGAAATTGTGGATAAGGATGGGAAGGAGAGGTTACTTACGGCGGTGCATTTGAGGGATGAGCTTTTTAATCGGTTGGTGGCTATGGGTGGGCAGAAGTGGGAGAGTTGGTAAGATAGTGTTATGTACATGTATACTCTGGGCATTTATTTGGAAAAGTACTTTGATACCTACTATTAGTATTTGTCACTGTAATTTCCATAAATCCCTTCGGTCCAAATAGCCTACGCCGAGAGAACCCACACGCAAGAAATTCTATACAAAATTCTTATTACATATATGGCGGAGTAAAGTGGTCAAAATACCATTTCACGACATCGTACATGGAATATGGAATTAACGGAATTGGGTAAATTCATGTGCACCAACACCCAATTCCACCAATCCCATGCATGACATTGTAAATTTAACAATATCATAACATGATGTCATAGTAGCTGACAATGTTATGCATGAACCTGTTGAATTTGGTGCTGGTGCACATGAATAAGGACTTTTGGAACCCGATGCACATTAAATACTGAATTTCCTAAATCATGCACCAAAAATAATTTGCAAAATCCAGTATCTGATGCACATCAAGTTCCAAAGTTCCTAATTCGTGTGCATAAACACTGAATTCTGCTAGTTGGTACATGATACTGGGCCACTACACAAAGTCATACCATGATGTTGTGGTGCTAAGCTGATGTGGTATATAACTCTACTAAAATTGGGTGTTGGTGTGCATGAAGTTACCCAATTCCATTAACTTCATACACGACATTGTTGAAATGGTATTTTGACCACTTTACCGCACCATTTACATAGACGTTGGCAGGGTTAGGGGTGGGTCTGGATATGAAAGGAGAAATGCTCCTTGTTGACTGTGATAAGGCTCATGACTTAACGGGTTTGTTGGCCAAGGCTTAGAATGGGCGACTCTTACACTGGTGATTTGCCGGTGCAGTAGGAAGGGAGGGATACCTTACGATGAAGGATCGAGACTAGTACACACTCTGCTGCCAGGGAAGAAAAAAAAGCAGATAAACGGATGAATCACTGCTCTCGGTTCGAACGGAAAGTACAACTTGGAGATCCCACTCATTTCCCTTCATTACGTTGCTCACATCACGGCAGACAATAGATGCAGTCAATCTTTTGGTCCAAGTCTAATATTACAGAAGGAGACTAACCTTTGTTCAAAGCCCCGACAAAATAAATGTATTGAGTATTGCCGGATAGCTGTTGGTTCTGATATGTATTATACGGTATATTTTCGCGTGAAGGCGCCATCGCCCCGCAGCCGAGTAGAAACAGGAGCCTATCAAATCCCGAACTAGTATATGTGCTTCAGTGAAGGTTGAATGGTCCGCCTTTCACGCGGAGGGTTCTTATAAGCCGTTCGACGTGTCTTATGGACATACGCATATGGGCCATTAAATAAAATCTCGGGTTTATTATGTAACAACAAAGCTACCCTAAAATCCGATGGACGTGAATCTACTGGTCCCTGGGGGTATACATAGTGGCGGGCCAGGCAGCCACTATCTACTACTGTACCGGCCACTGCGGTTTGTTTGTTTGTAATCATATTGCATTCGGCCGCATAGCGACCGGCCACTGCGGTTCGGACGCCAGCAATCAGCACGGGGTGTCTGTCCAGCTGTTTTTACGCCTGTCAGCGTCAGCAGGCCAGTGTCCAAGCAGCAAAAGTTGTCAGCACCCCCATTTTCAATTCTGCAATTTACAATTATGATACCCTGTGCCTTATGCTATATTATGATACCCGGTGCCTTATGCACTACCATCATTATCATAACCTTGTCCATCTCTTCTACAGGTGTCAGCACGGGGTGTCTAAGTTCAAATTACCTGTCAGCAACAGACAGTGTCCGAACCGCAGTGGCCGGTACAGTACTAGAGTAGCAATTTCATGTACATATTTTAGCTTATCGTTCAACCTCCGAAACATCCGTAGGACGTCGACTATATATTCCTTTCCAGTGCTCGATGCTGGCGCTATAGCCGTACCTTTATGCCAAATTATGGCTAGCCGTTAGGAGTAGATGATCTATAGCTCCTTGCCTGCAAGCAAGTTCACGTTCGGAAGTACCAAAGCATAGTCGGAACTTAATATATTTCAAAATATCTAGTTGGCCATATGCATACTTCCACAGCCTTTTCTCCCCAATCCTCTTCTCTTCACCTTTATAGTTCCCATCGTCCTACGCTTCCAAACTCGACACGAAACATCGTATGGGCCTAAGTTCTTGTCTAGCTCTTCGCCGAGAGCAATCCCGGCACCAACCCCGAATGGTTCGTCTATTGGAAATATCTGATCCCCCGGAGTTAACCGCACAAATTATACCTTTCTCCTTGGTCAGAACTAGCACCATTCACAAACGTTCTGCCAAGCATCTTCCCAACATCATCATTGCTGTCGACAGCATCGTCAACAGCATAGTCCTCTAACTAAACTGATAGTGCTTTAAGAGGGAAGATAGAGTTGGTTGGTGGAGTGGCATGGTGTGTGTTTTCGCTTCGAGTAGTATGTACCAGTGTAGTCATTCCATGACTGCTGCAATAGTTAGCGTTATGTCAGAGATTCAATCATTTGCATTGATAACCTTCGAACCTTTACTACGAGTGACATTGCATATCAGACCGAGTGTGCCTCTGCTCAATAGCCTCCACCATGTCAACATTCAGATGATGGATTTTTCATTATCGTACTCCATCCTGAATGATTATTAGCAGTGTTGCGACTACGTAGAGGGGTATTTGAAACGTACATTTGTTTTGCGTTTTGTTCAAAGTTATCAACTAATGGCCATACTATACGCGAATTGCATGCGCCTAATAGCTTTGTAGCAAGTGTAGCAAGAGTTGTCGGCGAGCATCTTTTTGGCGGTATTGAATCATCTGGTTGCGCTACTAGCACTCGGACTCAAAAGTTCTCCACCACGGGCGCAGTAAGATCCTCAAAGCCCCCTCAATCATGGAGCTCTCTGATAACGTAGCCCCCAAAAAACCCACTTCCCAAGGTAAAAACCACGCGGAGGGAGGGAAATTTGGGCACTGCCATACTCTAGTTAGAGTGAATGCAAAATGATTAAAACAAGCAAAAGGTAAAAACCGCATAGTACCACCTAGCCGGTATGTATAATCCCGTCGTCCCCTCTGTAACTGTAATCCAGGGGTCTTTAAGTTTGACCCAAACTGCACACAGATGAATGTTATTGAGTCTGGATCTTCAACTTCAGTTTCACTTATGGATGCATGTTTCACCCATCCTCCGTAAAATCCTTTGTTTGCCGACCTGCATTGATTGCTGGGGTCCCAGAACAACCATATCTTCTGTCCGCCGAGGGGGGGGAAGTAATTGTACTTAATCCCCGACCAACATGCAAATCAACAAAGCAAAACCGAGGCGTGATGTTCCAAGTGAGAGGAACATATGGCATCCAGTCGGGCACAATTGGTAATTAGATCATGTTGCATTGAAATTGAGGTATGATGACAACGGGTACCGGAAGTAGCTCCTCTCCCCTACTTCTAAGAGCGTGTACTCCAGATAACGCATCCACTCGGTAACAAGACACATGACAGTCGTGTGGCCCAGTCCCTTTGCCACAGCTTTAGTTCTGTGCCTTATATCCGCGGTGTCAGATACACTGGTAGCCTGTAGCATTGTTTGGTAACCTTCGTACCGATCGGGTTTCGAATATACATTCGTTTCTCGCAGTGGTAAGGAAAGATCCGCGAGGGTCAGATTAAGTGATACGAGAAAAGAGTGTCGAGGTAAACGATTTGATGGGAAGGAGTAGGTGGAAGAAGTCCCCAACTTGTTGTGGTCCGAGGCCGTGCCTCTTGGGAATGTAGACTGCCGAGTAAAGAGGGCGTGCGGGACGTAGTCTCCAACAAGTTGCTGTGAAGCTTCCGCCCAGCGGGGAAAAAACCGAAACCAGTGTAGGGACGAAGGAAGGGTTATAGGGTTGCCAGGTCGGAACTGGGGAGGGAGAGAAAGGTCTGTGCTGTAGTGCTCGAACGATTGGGTTTGAATAGACTTTCGTTGCTCCAGTAAGTCTAGCTTACAACGGTAAAGAGAGTTCCAGAGGTATAATTAGTCACCAGAAGTCTCGAGATACGAAGAAAGAGTGTCGAAGTAAAACAAGTTCAAGAGTCTGCCGGAGATAGGGCGTGCTCAAGGTGGAGGGTGACATGTGGCGAGAGAGAACGGTTTGGTCTGGAAAGTTCGGCCACCAGGATGGTGCTAGATGGCCGGTGCACTGACTCTCGCTATGTGCCCTGGCCCATGCCCTGAGCCGCACTTTAATCCCACAGACTCTCGACCCAGCACCCTCAACCCCAGCATCCTCAAAGCTTATGAGCCAGCCCTGGATTCAACGCACCTGGGAAGGACTAGATCACGAGCTCAACTCTCGAGTTTTCTATCACCAAGTGCAATTCCGGAACACCGTACTTCATTCGCAGGATGAATCCCAACAAAATCTCGTGTGTATTAACGCGCTACCATACCAAAAAAATCCATGTATCATCACAAAGATCCCATCAATCATTACACTTTTACCCAAGAAAACCCAAATCTCAATACACCCCCTCCTCAGCATCCCCATACCTCTTCCTCTGCTCTGTCGCCGTCCCCGCCACCGCCCCACTTTTCACATCATAATTATCGCTCGAGCCATCATCATACGCCAGGCGGACTTCCGAAATATCCTCGCCCACCTCCAACCACTTATCACTACATGCCGGAATCGGAAAGAACCTTGTGAGCAGATAGTACACACCCGAGCTGATAATGACTCCGGCAAAGAAATTGATTCTATAAATATACGTCGCGCCAATAGGAACCGACTTCCCGATTGCGCCGGCGAAGCCAACAACATTGATTAGGATCCCTGTGATGTATGCGACGTATGCGCGCCAGTGAATGCCGAAGGTAAAGTAGTAGGGACTACTCTTTTTCGCCGAGTAGAGGTTTTTGATCTCGAGGTAGCCCTTGCGGACGAAGTAGTAGTCTGAGAGTATTACGCCGGCGATGGAGGAGAGGAAGACGGAGTAGGAGGAAAGGTAAAGGGTGAAGTTGTTTGATGAGGACAGCAGGTTCCAGGGACACATTGCAAGGCCAACTGCGGCACACACATAGCCGCCCCGACGGATGTTAAGGTACCGTGGGAGGAGCGCGGTCATGTCGGTTCCGGCGGAGACAGAGTTGGCGGCGATGTTGGTGCCCAACTGGGCGAGTGCGAAGGCGGTGGCGATGAAGAAGACGCCAGCGCGGTTGGAATGCTTGCCTTCGTCGAGGAAGCGGCTGAGGAGCAGGAGTGGGTTCCAGATTGGCTCTTTGTAGATCACTGTGGAAGAGGAGGAGACGATAATTCCGACGAATGAGGTGAAGGCGAAACCTAGAGTTTGTTAGTTACCGGGTGCATGCTGGTACAAAAGGGTCCAAACCGCAGGGGATGGTAATGAGCTGAGACCACAACGCATCACGGGGTTTCTGCGCAAAGCGAGTGAAATCGGGGTCGTTGACGATCAGAGTTGCGAAGTTGGCGATGGAAGACATGATGCCGCTGACGAACGCCCAGGCAAGCTCAGAACCATGGATTTTTGCGGGCTGGTGGACGATGGGGCCAACTCCACCCGCTCTTTGTATGCACCAGCCAAAGAAGGCGAATCCGCTGTTACAAATGTCAGTAAGGTTCCAAAAGATTGGATAAGAGGAGAAACATACGCTATTGGCACAACATAAGACTTGACGGTGAAAAGATGTCTGATCTGGTGAACTGGGAACCAGATGGCAGGCAAAGAGAAGAGCCAGAACAAGAAGAACGAAAGAAAGTCCCTCGTGTTCGTCCCTGAGCTCGCAGCCATGGAATTCGGCAGATCCTCAAACTTTGCCCATATGCTCCGAATCATCAAATACACACAAGTACCGCCAATCCATGACTGCACACCGTACCATATACATGCCATGGCCGCTCGATTGAATACAGGCCACAAACTCCCCCTGCGCCAGAACCACAGTTAGTCACTCGCTAAACTTTCCGCAGGGAACAGGGAGAGTAACCAGATTCCGAAGGAAGACCGCGCCACGACAGGAAACCCGATGTGGTACGTGGCACCAATACGACCAGTAAGGCAAATAAAGCAGGCGGCGATAAAGTATCCGATCCAGACGCACAACCAAGACTGCCACCATGATAGACCCTGGATGATCATACTGGACGAAATCATCCACGTATTGATGTTAAAAGAATCTGCGATCCAGAAACCGACGAAATTCCACGGGCCCCATTGTCGGCGAGCAGGTTCAACTGTAGGATAGAACTTGTCAACATGGTTGATGCTATGTTATTAGGCTGGTAGCGACCATTGTTGTCACAGATGTAAGGTTCCACCGCTCTCCGAATCAAGCAAGAGATGTCCGAGACATTAAATGACCTCGCAGAAAATAAATATCACCATCCCCGCCCGGAATATAACTTCCCGAACAACGCAGGTCTCCGATCGAGATATTTTTCGGCGTAGAATTTGAAGTGGGCCAGCGGGAATGATCGAAATAAAATTGAAACCCACCAGGCTTTAAATCATGATTCGTCAACATCAACTGAGCATCTGTCAATCCAGGCTCATTGTCGGTCTCGAGCTTTCGCAGGAACGCAGGGCCCGGCATCTTGGTTATCGCGAGCGGGGGACTTGTGGCGCTGTTGTCTCGATACGACTTCGATCAGGCGTCCGTCCGAATGAGGGCCGTCGTCGTCGGGGTTCAATGTCTCTCTCTATCACTGAGAAGGGGAGTGGAGGAGTATATGATGGAGGGGAGAAGTACTCTCGAGCAGCGACAATGACGTTGCTATCTCTCGTGGCACGCGGTGGTCTTATGTACTCCCGGGCCATTTGCTTCGTTCTTGGTATTCCATGCGCCATCCCACCGAGCACCTACCAATCATGGCCACCAACACGCGACATCCGTCTGATCAAGAAAACTCGTGTGGTCGGTATTGGTATGCTATCTCTCTCAACGACGATCTGGGCGGCCTCGTACCCCGGCCCTTGATCTTACATGATTTTATACTAATCAAAATGGTGAGTCAGATCCAAATTGAGATTATGAAAATAAGTGAGGTGAAAGGGCCTGGAGACACACTCCACCAAAAATTCAAATCACCTCCAGAGAGCTAAGCTTTTGGGGGGTATTAGTTTACATCTACCTGAGTCAATGTCGAGTTTTTTAAAAAAATTCCATCACATTTGCACTTACTGCAGTCTTAACCTGAAGTTAATCTGGAGTTGATCTGGTTCATAGCCAGCTTAACCCGGTCACTCTTTTCAACTTTACACATGTAGTTTTGCCTGGTTTGCTTAGAGCCCCATACAAACTCTTTTTCCCCACTCTAAACTCTTCTTTCAATTTAAATCTGGTATAAATATGTGGTGTTGAGATTTCCAGCGGATTGATGAGATTTTTAACTTAGCTGACCCTTGAACTTTTGTGTGGAGCGAAGTTTCCAGGCTCTCTCACAAGTACCTTCCTTACCCCTGCCACACTATTCCCTTTTTATCACTTCCACTTTCATCTTAGTGCATGCCACACAAATATACATTTGAGTCTAATTCGGGGCTACAATCTGAGTATCTCGATAGCTTAGCGACGGCCGAATCGAAAGAATGGGGTCTTCCCGAGTTTCTACGAATCAGAGCAACGGCTTGTGTCTTAACCTTCCCAGGATCTTGGGACTTGAGAGCAAGCCTTCTAAGATGTGGAAGGTGCATTGGGGTTAGGGTTGTGGTGAGGGAATGGAGTAGGCAAAGTTTAAACATTTAAGCGGGGGAAGTGATAGGAAGCTTCTCTTCTGTCAGTCAGACTGCTTTTTTTGTCGCTAGCCTACGCTTTAGCTTGTGGCAAATTGTCTCTTATCGCCGCCCACTCTTATCTGGGTAAATGGTTCAAATCGCGACTCCCCCAGCACCAGCGGGCAAACTTTCAATTGACGAGCAGCAACAACTATCATAATATCCAAGAGGGAATCAGTAAGTACTTCCCGAATAATTCTCGTGCAAGTTTCGTGGCGTTCGCATGTCCAGGTTCACGTAGCTTTGTTTTTCCCGGCGTTTAACTGGGCAAGGCAAGGAAGGTCAGATACACTTGATAAAGCAAGCTGCAAGCTGCACGATAGGGCAAAGCTGACTCGATGAAATCGAGCAATGAGGCGAAAAGATAAAATATCCGGTAGCGAAGTGGGAAGTGGTATCAAGCATGACCCTGCAGGTTATCTTGCACCCGCACCGAGCGTATCTAGGGTAAACTAAGTAGTCTCGAACGCTGCCAGCCGGGCGCTAGGTGCAAACGTCAAGACGCTACCCGGTTATTGGGATTCGGCCTTCTGGACAGAAACGAGGAACGGGATTCCCGTGGCAGTATTGGCTTGAAGTCCCGCGAAGGGGTAATTGTAATGAGTACGCAGTACTTAACTGCTTGATTGTAAGTCCCGAGGAATTCTAGGCAAGAATTTTCACTCGTTATCGCACAGCTGCTAGTAGATCTACAGTTCATTAATTTGTTAATTCTCTAACGTGAATTTTGGGTTTGTCTGGAGCCCACCATATAAACTTCCAGTTGTCGGCTGAGCGCCCTCGCTCTTAGATGTGTATCTTATTCGATCCCTCAAGCCCAGTGCATATAAGGGCAAGGACGTTCGCCTTATTATTCTCAGAGAATGTCCAGAGAAACATCAAGTGTAACCATCTGTGCCCGAGATGGAGAGCCGTTTGTTCGAAGCTAAGGTTACACGTGGATATCGCCGAATTGCAGGTCCCAAACCCAGGAAACGTGGTATCGTACACATACTAATGCAAGAGGAGGTCCCAAGGAGGCATGATGTGCAGAAATAGAGTATCAAGATCTTGCACTGAAGTTTTTATGGATAGCGCTAGAAGTGGGTCGATGAGTGATGGGTCGTGACCACTGGGTCTTGCTTTAAGGAACCGGAATAGCTGGTAGCACAGGTAACCTCGAGCATATGGACTCGAGCCATGTCCTGAATGGAGACGGGACGTCGGAGAATCGGACAATCCATGGTCAATATTCATGCTATATCACCCGTTTGTAACACCGGCCCGCGACAACATCTTCACGTCTCTGCAGTCACGAGTGTGATTTGTTTGGTACGGATAACACGCTGTTACTTTGGATGCTAGAAAGACTTGTTGATTGTCTGATCTCTCGAGGCCTGAAGGCCCGTATATATACAGACTTGATTCCCATATCAGTATCCATATCTATATCCGTTTGCACATCCGTTTGCAATGATATGAGCCGCTCTGCACTGATATGAGCCGCTCTCCTGAGGCATATCCTCATATACCAACTGCATATCAAACGGACCTGGGCAGTGAGGCTCACGATGCAGGTACACATGCAACACACGCAAGTAGACATCCGAATATAGTATAACCATAACCCGTCACAAAAGTCCTGTCCCAAACAGAAAAACACGCAAAGAAAATAACAAACCATCCCCCCGCCGCAGAAATCCTGATCCTCAAATCATTTCCGCCGCCACCGCCGTCTATCTGAAGCAATTAAACCCACAGCACCTGAACCTCGAGTAAGTTCTCGCGCCGTGTCGATTCGCCGTGACCCCCATGCCGAAACGTTTCCCGCCGGTGCCTTTGGAGTAATTAAACGGCATATTTGTTGTCGAAGATGTGTGTGTAGGAAGTAGGTTGTGTATAACTAGTCGAAGGAATGTCAGCAATTACACAGCTTGTGATAGAATAAAATTGGGCGTACTTTTTTCGAAGTTGTTTTTTTATCAAGAGAATCCGAATGATTGGTATTAGAGAAACAACGGTGGATATGGGCGATTTATATACCAATGCGACAAAATGGAAAAAACCGGTACATTGAATCAGAGGAACGATCAACAATGTGGTGTGTTGATACGAACTACGTCATTGCCCTGAACCCTAAGAGCGCATGAGTACCTGTCCTTGTTTTCTCAGCTTTGTTTGCCGAAAAATGCCGAATGTGCAACGAGTTAGAATGACGTTCGGATCACGAGGTGTTTTGGCAAGCGAGCCATTAGCCGTGGTTTGGGATATTCATGAGCTAGCACTCGAGGTATGTTGTGTAAGAGTGTTAAATGTGATGATTGATTGTATTATCTAAAGAGGATACAAAGGCCTTATATACGGTAATTCGTGTGCGCATGCGTATGCACTCATCTATGTATAGACACAGCTGGATACCATCAGCCTGTATAAGCTCCAGGGCTGAGATCTATTTATGCAACAAATGAGCCGGAGTGTTTCCGGTCAATCAACTGTGAAGGCTATTCTACATCGGTCAACCTTAACTCCCTCCCAATCAAGACAGTGTCTCAGTATCTACATGCCTTCGAAATTAAAAATCTCTTTAACTGCATGACTGGCTTTTTAAACTGAAAGCACAACACTTCTGGTTTTTTCATCTACCGGCCGAGTTGCAGTTGAGCAAAATAGCGGTGTTTTTTAATTTACTGACCTGCCACTTCCTGCCTCCTTCGAGGCATCGAGATTTGCTTGAAAAACTCTGGTAGTACAAAAGCTCCCGGTGCTCGTTGACCTGTACCCAGTCTGACATCTCTACGGGGACCCCATTTGTGACCTCGCTCAACACCGCCGACGCCCCGCTCGGCATGTCATCGTGAGCTACCAAAAATATCTCCGAACTTCAACATCCCACATGAGAACTCACTCACCCTTTCATTTGCACCTACTTTCACCTTCAGGCGAGGTCTGGTTAAACCCCAGTTAGAGCTAAAGTCTGGTAAAGGTGTCTTTTATTGATATGGATAATACAAGGTCACTGCTTCCGGAATCTCTGGGCTTATTAATCGCATCCTGTACCGCAACAAACACATCCTTTAGTTCCAGACATAGCCCAAACTCCAACAACCTTCGCGTGGAGAGAAACCAGCGTGCAATTACTCCCCTTAACTACCCAGAAACAAATGCATACCTAGCCAGCCGTAAACCCTGAAGTCATCACTCCGAGCCCCCCTGAGCACCACCAAACGTCTTGTGCAAGAAGCCTTTGAGAGAACTTGAAGGTAGCAGATATCTGAGAATGAAAAGTAAGGTGACCTCGTACGCTTCCAACGTTAGCCGGGCAGTAGAAAATAAGTCAATTGGCGGCTTCACGTTCCTGAGGGCCCAGTCTTCCCACAATCTACAAAGATCGTAACTGGCCCTATGTAATCGTTTCTTATCGTCTCTCACCTCATCTTTCCATCAAATCTGATGAATTTAGTCTTCCGTGAAACACTTCCCACAAATTGTCACTCGAACCTTGCCAATTGGGCCTGCAGAAGTCGTGGGAATTTTCCAATAACACCAACAGTCACTCGATCTAGTGACTTCACCTCAGTCCTCTTGTCCATTCAACTTGCTGTGACCATGGGAAGACTCCGAAAGCTCACCGTGTTCCCATACCAGTATCTTTTCAGCCAAGCAAGCAGAAATCTACCGGCGAGATTTTAAAACGGAATACGGTAGCGAACGCTCGGTACTGAGTTTGGAGTGCACTTTGTGGCAACAACCACTGAAAGAAAGATACATGCTCAGCGGTGCCGAATTAACCAGCCAGATGCAAAACCTTTTTATACTTGGCAAAAAGTAATATTTTCCCATACAAAGGAGGACATAATGTATCCGGACAAGCCGAACAAAAGAATGGCCCAATAACGGACCTCAGAAATCGCTACCTGCCGTATTCGAGACCTAAGAATTTGTAGCCCGGTTTCGGAACACTATTGCCCAAGAAATGGGCCCGTGCTGTGCATTCAGCAATGTGAAATACCTGCATACAATCTTCGTTAGTTTCTATTCCAAGCTTGTTTTTCCTGGGCATGTCTTAAACACGAATAGTTCGCCTATAGTTCGTCAAGCAAGATCTTAGCTTTCAAGATGTGTCATGCATTCCATCGGCACACCAGCTAATCCATTGGCAGTTGTCGTGCTTTTTCATGCACCCATTTTGTGGCTTGATGAGGGTTATGTGGCTTTGTCGTGGGGGACTACTGCGAGCAGCTGCGGTGGCTTTCTTGAAAACTGGTTTGCTTGTTTATTCCAAAAGCAGCGGACTACCCCTCCCGCCTCTGTTGTCGCGTCATCTACCCCTCCCCTCCACCCTTACACCTCCATGTCTAGCTGCTTGAACACAGCTGTTGCGCCGTTTTGGGGTAAAACTGGTGGGAATTTGATCCAGTGGGGATTGGGGTGGAATTGTAGAGTATAGTTGTGAAGTACCTCTATGGCATTTTTCATGTAAAGAATACTTGATCGGTGGCGTCTGCATTGGAGCTATATACGACAGACCCTCAATCGTGAGTATGTAAGCCGTGTACAATAGCCCGCTGGAGTTCCTAAGGAGATTATGATCAAGCATGGGCATTCATTGGTGCTATTCCAGTTCTGCAACACCAGGTTCGGGGTCACACGAAGCTGCTTTGACTATACTTAAATACTTAAATCTGGTACTGAGTATATATACTTAGTGAATGAAGGTATCATCGATCACGTATGATACCTTCCAGTGCTTGACAAAACTCCTTCCACCCTGCTCCCAAACACCAATACAGAGTTTCATAGAAACGAATGCTATATAGTCGGCCAAAATGATTGTGGCATGTATAAGTATTCACTGTCCAAGAATAAAACAAAACGACATTCGCTCCAACTCCAATGCCCCCATGGCAAAAATGACACCA